>Ga0326728_10001979_pt1 | contig 70027 bp, 43 predicted proteins | sample MB3enrmetagenome_FD_207602 | JGI IMG/M metagenome (GOLD analysis project Ga0326728, IMG submission 207602) | Lab enriched peat soil microbial communities from McLean, Ithaca, NY, United States - MB31MN | ecosystem: Environmental > Terrestrial > Soil > Wetlands > Peat | place: USA: New York... | reverse complement strand
TACGGGAATCGGTATCCCGCCCGACAAGCAGCGGCGGATCTTCGAGCCGTTCTCCCAGGCCGACACCTCCACCACCCGCAAGTACGGCGGCACGGGCCTGGGCCTGACGGTCTCCCTGCGCCTGGTGCAACTCATGGGCGGCAGGCTGTGGCTCGAGAGCCAGCCCGGCCGCGGCAGTTGCTTCCATTTCACCGCCCGCCTGGGCGTCTCGAAAAAGCCTCGCGAGACCCAGGAAGCCGAGCGCAACCTGACCGGCGTTCCGGTTCTCATCGTGGACGATAACGCCACCAACCTGCTGGTGCTTCAAAAAACCCTGGCCAACTGGGGCATGCGGGTGAGAGCCGAATCGAGCGCCCACGCCGCCCTCGAGTTTGCCCAGGCCGCCGCGCACGCGGGGACGCCCCTGCCGCTGGTCATCACCGACGCGCACATGCCCGGGGAGGATGGCTTCGAACTGGCCGGACAACTCCGCCGGGAGCCGCGCGGCCCCGCCCCGGCGATTGTCATGCTGACCAGCGCCAGCCAGCGCGGCGACGCGGACCGCTGCCGCGAGTTGGGCCTGGCGGCGCACCTCACCAAACCGGTGAGCGCCGGGGAACTGCACCGGCTGATTTGCGCGGTGCTGGGGAACGGCGCGGCAGAGCAACCGGCGGAGGAGCAACCGGCGGAGGAGCCGGCGGCGGACGTCTTGCCGGACGGCGGTGGCGCGGAAGCCAGCCGCAAGATTCTGCTGGCCGAGGACAATCCGATCAACCAGGTGGTGGCCGTGCGGATGCTGGAAAAGCGGGGACACCGGGTCACCGTGGTGGCCAACGGGCGGGAGGCCGTGGCGGCCTTGGCCCGCGAGGCATTCGACTTGGTGCTGATGGACGTGCAGATGCCGGAAATGGACGGCTTCGAAGCCACCGCCGCGATCCGCCAGGCGGAGCGGGCGGGCGGCCGGCATCTTCCGGTCTTCGCCATGACGGCGCACGCCATGAAGGGGGACGCGGAACGCTGCCGTGCCGCCGGCATGGATGGCTACCTTCCCAAGCCCATCCGTCCCGCGGATCTATACGCCCTCATCGAGGGCTGCCGGCCCAGGCGGGACGGCAAAGCGGCGGGCGTCCCAGCGGCGGTTTGAGGACAACGGGCGAGGTCTGGCGGCCGATTCGTCCGGCGAGGTTCCTGGCGAACCCGTTTCCTAACTTGTGTCCCGCGCAGTTTCGCTGTACCATAGCAAAGAAAAGGCGAAAGTGCGCATGGACCAATCCCTCAGTTTTCCGGAATTCTCTCACGAGCTGTCCGAGCGCTCGCAGCCCTCGCTGGAGGCGGTGGTTTCGCACTTCCGCGCCCGGCACCAGGACCCCGATTCGCCCGTCCGCGCCATCCACCACCAGCCCGCCTCGGAAGGCAGCTTCTCGGAGATCCCCGCCACCATCGATGCGCGCCTGCGGGCCGTGCTGGCCGCCCGCGGCGTCACCCGTCTGTACTCCCACCAGGGGGAGGCCTTCGATCACATCCAGGCGGGCCGCCACGTGGTCATCGTCACCCCCACCGCCAGCGGCAAGACGCTGTGCTACAACCTCCCGGTGCTGAACCGCCTGCTGGCCGAGGAAAGCGCCTGCGCCATGTACCTGTTCCCCACCAAGGCGCTGGCCGAGGACCAGCTCCACGAGTTCCACTCGACGGTGGAGGAGATGGGCGCGGGCGTGCGCGCATTCACTTACGACGGCGACACTCCCCAGGACGCCCGCAAGACCATCCGCCAGCGCGCGAGCGTGGTGCTCACCAACCCGGACATGCTGCACAGCGGCATCCTGCCGCACCACACGCGCTGGGCCCGGTACTTCGAGAGCCTGCGCTACATCGTAATCGACGAGCTGCATTCCTACCGCGGGGTCTACGGCAGCCACCTGGCCAACCTGCTGCGGCGGCTGAAGCGCATCTGCGATTTCTACGGCTCGAAGCCGCAGTTCATCTGTTGTTCGGCCACCATCGCCAACCCGCGCGAGTTGGCGGAAGCGCTCACCGGAGAGCGTTTCGAGCTGGTGGAGCGCAACGGCGCGCCGCGCGGCGAGAAGTACTTCATCTTTTACAATCCGCCGGTGGTCAACCGCCATCTCGGCATTCGCCGCAGCTACATCGCCGAGACGCGGCGGGTGGCGCTGGAGTTCCTCGAACGGCGGCTGCAGACGCTGGTGTTCGCCAACAACCGGCTGGCCACCGAGATCCTGGTGACCTATCTGAAGGACGCCTGCGGCCGCGGACGCATCCCCACGGAGAGCGTGCGCGGCTATCGCGGGGGCTACCTGCCGCGCGAGCGGCGGGAGATCGAGCGGCGGCTGCGCGACGGGGGCATCCGCGCCGTGGTGGCCACCAACGCCCTGGAGCTGGGCATCGACATCGGCTCGCTGGACGCCGTGGTGATGGCCGGATACCCCGGCACGATCGCCTCGAGCTGGCAGCGCGCGGGCCGCGCGGGACGGCGCCAGGGGGCGTCGGCGGCGGTGCTGGTGGCCTCCAGCGCGCCCCTCGACCAGTACATCGTGGAGCATCCCGGTTACTTTTTCGAACGCTCGCCCGAGCACGCCTACGTCAATCCCGACAACCTGGAAATCCTCGTGGCCCACCTGAAGTGCGCCGCTTTCGAGCTGCCGCTGGGCGACGGCGAGACTTTCGGCGGGCACCCCACCGCCGACATCTGCGGATTGCTGGAGGAGTCCGGCTTCCTGCACCACTCCGCCGGGGCGTGGCACTGGACGCAGGACACGTATCCGGCCGACGCCACCAGCCTGCGCAGCGTCTCGAGCGACAACTTCGTGGTGATCGACACGACCGGCGAACCCGAGGCGATTGCCGAGGTATCGTTCCCCACCGCGCTCACCACCTTGCACGAGAAGGCCATCTACCTCCACGAGGCGCGCCAGTACCACGTGGAGCGCTTCGATTACCAGGAGCGCAAAGCCTACGTCAAGCGGGTGGACTGCGATTACTACACCGATGCCATCGACTACACCGAGGTTCGCGCGCTGGAGGAGCTGGAAGCCGAGGCGTTGCCCCACGCCGCGCGCCGCGTCCACGGCGACGTGCGCGTCAACCGCCAGATCGTGGGCTTCAAGAAGATCAAGTTCTACACCAACGAAAACGTGGGCGCAGGCAAGCTATCCATGCCCGGGCAGGAAATGCACTCGACCGCCTTCTGGCTGCACTTTCCGCCGGCGTTCCTGGCCGGGACCCTTCCGGAATTCACGCCCGAGGAGCGGCGCGCCGCCATCTCCGGCCTGGGCAATGCGCTGCGCACCGTATCGGCGCTGCTGCTGATGTGCGATCCGCGCGACCTGGGCGTGGCGCAGAGCGAGGAGATCAACCTGTACCTGTACGACGCGTACCCCGGAGGCATCGGGCAGAGCGGCCCGCTGTTCCGCCTGGCGCCCGATCTGCTGGCCAAGACCGCCGAACTCCTGCGGAGCTGCGCCTGCGAGGCCGGATGCCCGTCGTGTTCCGGACCGGTTGGCGAAGTGGGCGAGCGCGGCAAGGAAGTCGCGCTGCGCCTTTTGGCCGGGCTTCGTGCCACTGCCGTATAGGTCTTCGACCGCGTGGTTCGGTGCCTTGGCCGGGCCGCTCGCTCACGCTCGCGGTTCAGGGCGCGCCTCCCGGAACCGCGAGCGTGAGCGAGCGGCCCGAGGCATAGGAACGGCATCTTGCGGTCGTCGTACTGGGTTGCCGTGGGACAGGTTTCAACCCGCCGCCCTCAAAACGTCAGCGCCTCGATCATCCCGGCCAGGGCCGCTTCGAGGGCCGTTTTCTGCTTCCGCAGATCCGCCTGCTTGTCGCGCAGGGCGGCGAGTTTCCCCTCGGTTTCCTGCAACTGGCGCGCGTAGTTCTGCACCTGCTGCTGCTGGCCGCTGACGCTGTTGAGGCTGGCGATGTTCTGGCGGATGCGGGTCTCGTCGATGGTGAGCGAGCTGACCTCGGCGTCGGCGCCGGCCAGCGCCGCGGCGTTATCCGCCACCTGGCGCTTCCGATCGGCGATCTGCTGCAACTGGCTGCGCGCGGCGTCGCTCAATTCGCGGTTGCGCACATATTCGAGGACCGCGTCGGGCGTCATGCCGGTCACGGTGTAGCTCTGGTCGTAGACCCGCTCCTCGCTGACCGCGAACTCGCGGGTGGCGCCGGCCGCCAGGGGGATCTCGAAGCGGTAGGCGCTGGAGGTTTTCTCGGCGGGCTTCTGGTTGATCAGGGCATAGCCGGGGCGAATCGTGTGCTCCAGGATCAGCGTCTTGGCCTTCTGGTCGACGTTGCGCGCGGTGTAGGTGCGGGTCTCCTCGGCGGCCAGGCGCGTGGCGATGACGCCGCGGCTGGCGTGGATCTCGCGAATCACCGCGGTCTTGCTGCCGAACGCCGTGGTGACGCGCGTGCCGAGATCGACGGCATAGCTGATGAGGCGTTTGTCGCCGCTCTTGAGGGTCTCCATGAGCGCCTCGCCGCCGTAAGCGCCGCCATCGTAAACGGTGATGGGGCCGCCGTCGAGCGTCTTGCCGGTGGAATTGGTCAGTTCGGCGGCGTTGGTGGGATGCTCGGAAGCGCCGCCGGAGTATATGAGCAGCTTGCGGGAGTCGATCTTCTGCTGGAGGAACGGCAACAGCGCGGATTCGTTCTTGTGGATGGTCACGGGCTGGGAGATGCGGTATTCGAACAGCTCGCCCAGCTCGCGCGCGGTGGCATCGGAGACGATGGAGCTGGGAGCAACGCTGGCGACGGACATGCCGCTGCCGATCCCACCCCCGCTGCCAGGCCCCGATGCAAGGGCGCCGAGAGCGCCCGCGGAGACCCCGGCCTTGCGCATCGCCATGGAGTGCGCGGCCGGCGTGGATGGCGGCGCGGTTGCCAGCGCGGCTTCGAAATCTCCTTCGTGGATCACCGGCCGCGCGGCGGCTTCATCCGGCAGATCGGCCGTGGGGCGCTCGACGTACTTGGGCGCGTAGAGCTGGCTGACGAAGGAAATCGGCCGCCCGGAGACCAGCGAGAGAGCCACGTTGGTCCAGTCCTCGCCGCTGGTGTTGTCCACCATGGCCCAGCCCTCGATCACCGGCTGGCCGGTCGAGCCGAAGATCAGCCGGTAACTGGATTTCCACACGGGTTGCGGCACGGTGTAACTGGCCACGATCTCGCGCTCCTTGGCGCCGGTCGAGTCGATGTAGACCGCGCGCTTGTCCTTGGACCGCGCGGCGGCCACCATCGCCAGGTAGTCCTTGAACTGCTGCTGTAAGTGCGCGTCGCCGAAGCGAATGCCGTTGGCCGCGCCCAGGTCGAGGGTGTGCAGTTCGCCATCGTCCATGAGGAGCGTAAGTTGCTCGCGCTCGGGCAGGGTGTGGGTGGCCGCCACGATCCGGCCGCCCACCACCGCGCCCGCGACGGTCCGGTCGCCGAGTTTCAGTTCCACGCGCGCGCCCTTGAGCTGGTCGAGCAGCCCGCTCAGCGGCTGCGCATCGGCGATGTGGAAGGGGAAGGCATCGAGCGCGTGGCTCAGCGGGTCCATGGAATCGTAGCGCAGGCCGGCGATCTTGCCGCCGCCGCGCTCCTCGATGGTGAGCGACTTCAGCACGTCGTTCATGTCGGAAGCGTTGAATTCCACGCGCGCCGATTCGCCGGGAGCCAGCCGCCCCGAGCGCTCAAAGAAGCCGATGCCGTGCTTGTAGAGGACCACCTGAGTGACCGGAAGGTCCGCGGCGGCGAGCGCAACCGCGCCGGATAACAACAAGACCAGGGTTCGTTTCATGAGTTTAGACACCTTTCTCCACGGGCGACATGCCGTGGCGTGCGCCGGCCTTTCACATTTGACGCCGATTCCCATCATGACGCGTTTCGGGCAGCACAATGTGGGGTAGGTGGGTAACCTGCGGGCGGCGGGTGACCGCCCTTCCAATTGGGAAGCGGGGTGATGGGCCGATTGCCGGTCCGCCCCAGGTTGCCAGAGTGCCCAGCAGGGCAACGCATCCAGATGATATAGTACTTCCGGTACTCTTGCGGTATTAGTGTAAGACTGCAGCAGGCGTTTGGACTATGGGGAAGACTTCGGGACGCATTCTGATCGTGGACGACCAACCAGCCCTGCTGCGCATGATGAGCGTCTATCTGACCCGCCTGGGATACACCGTGGCCACCGCCAACACCACCGAGAAGGCGTGGGCCCATGTAAAGGCCGATCCCGCGGGCACCGATGTGGCCGTGCTGGATGCCACCATGCCAGGACTGAGCATGTACGAGTTGGCCTCGTACATTCTGGGCGCCAACCCGAAGCTGCGCGTGCTGGGGGCAAGCGGTTATCCTGTGGACATGGCGGCCGTGGAAGCGGCGGCTCCGGGGCGAGTGTCGTTTTTGTACAAGCCATTCACTCCGGAAATGCTGGAGAATGCGCTGCGGAGATTGCTTGACACGGAAACGGAAGACGTTCGATCTGGCTAAGGAAGTGAAGGCCATGGCCCGGGAACGGGTGGGCCCGGTTCCCTCCGGCCAGGCAATCGAACCGAAATCGGCGCGCAAGAAGCCCAAGCACAAGAAACGCGCGGAGGATTCTGACGAGTGAACCGGGGAAGAGAGTATTCGCGGCGCGAGTTTCTGGCGTTTGGCGGGGCGGTGGCGGTGGTGGGTTCGCCGTTCCGCCACCTGCCGTGGTGGCGTCCCAAGGAATTGGCGATTGCCGGAGCGCGGTTTCGGATCGTGCGCAGCAAGCTGAAGCACAAGCCGTCCCGGCGGCGCTACCTTTTGATCCACGGCGACGAGCGGACCGCGCGCGAGGTGCTGTTGGAACACATGCGGACGCACTCGGGCGTGGCCTTCGTGGCGGAGGGCACCACGCGCAACGTGCCCATCGCATCGGGGCAGATCGATCCCAACCGCATGTTCTCGCCCCGCGGCGCCGAACTTAGCCTCAAGAGCCTCAACCCCAACTGGACCGCGGAGCAGGTGGGCGCGGCGCTCGACCTGCTGGACCGCGAGCGCGAGCGGTTCCTCGACGCCATTCTGCCGAGCGGGCGGGACCTGATGGTGGCGCTGCACAACAACACGGAATACTCCTTCGCCGACGAAGAGCCGGTGAGCGACCGGAGCGCCCGCAACCAGCCCGGCGACCTGCACGCCTTCTTCCTGTGCACCGACGCGGCCGACTACCAGGCGCTGGCCGCCTCGCCCTACAACGCGGTCTTGCAGGCGCACATGCGCGCCCCCGACGACGGGTCGCTCTCGCGCCGCGCCGCCGCCCGCCGCCTGCGCTACGTGAACCTCGAGGTGAAGGAAGGCGACGCCGCGCGCCAGCGGGAAATGCTGGAGTGGGTTGACGCGCATCTTCCGGATCGGGCGTAACGCGGGCAATTCGTATATGGCACGGACGATTCGAGTGCAAACCGCCGCGATTCTGCCGCTCCTGGCCTGTGCGGCACTGGCGCAGAATGAGCAGGCCCGAGCGTCGTTTGAAGTGGCGTCGGTGAAGCCGGTGCAACAGGGCCGTCCCGGACCGGGTCCTCTACGCGGCGGCCCGGGCACGGGCTCTCCCGAGCGGCTCAGCGGCGCCGCTTCGCTGAAGGCCTTGTTGGCGCGGGCGTACGGGCTGAAGAACTATCGGATCGCCGGTCCGGAGTGGATGGAATCGGAGCGCTACCAGATAGACGCCCGAGTCCCGGCCGGCGCCAGCCAAGAGCAAGTATCGCCGATGTTGCAGTCCCTGCTCGCGGAACGATTCGGTTTGGTGGCCCACCGCGAAACCAGGGAGCTTACGATCTACGCGATGGTGGTCGGGAAGAACGGCCCGAAGCTCAAGGAATCCCCCGCTCCGGAGGGGAGCGCCCCGGCTGCCGGAGTCGCAGAGGATGGCACGCTTGCGCCAGGCGCCGCGCCCAGAGTTGCCACCGGCCCGGATGGGTTTCCCGACATTCCGCCCGGCGAAGACGTGCCGCGCAGTTACGAAGTTGTCGTCAGCGGTCCGGATGGCATCCTCTACAAGCTGTGGGCCCGGCGCGAGACCATGGAACAGCTCGCGGACCGGCTAACCGGGCAACTGAACCGCGCGGTTGTCGACATGACGGAGTTGAAGGGGCGATACGATTTCGCGCTCGCCTGGACCGTGGACAGCGCCGGAGGAATCGTTCCCCGGACCTACCCACCACCGGACCGGATACAATCGCTCGCCACACCCGTCATGTCCGGTCCCAGCCTTTCGATCCTCACCGCCGTGCAGACGCAACTGGGTCTGAGACTCGAGCAGAGGAGGGCCCCGGTAGAGATGCTGATCGTCGACCGAGTCCGGAGAACCCCGACGGGCAACTGAGCGGCGCGGCAGCATGGCCGGGGCGCGTTGCGCGCGTCCGTGCCAGCGCCGGACCCGGATGCACCCCAACTTCCGTGGGCATGGCCGAGGTGCACCCCTGGCGGTGGTTTTCAACCAGGGGTTGCCTGCCCGCCATTGCATAAGTCGTGTGTTTTCCTATGCTTGGGATTGGCACGTGGTTTGCACGTTATAGAGCCGGAAGTATCGGAGGTTATCATGATTCGGACAGTTCAGACAGTTTCGTTCAGATCCGCGATACCGGCGCTTGCGCTTGGCGCGGTCCTGGCATTCCTTGGCCCCACGGCGGCATTGGCCCAGCGCAGCGGCGGGGCACACGGTGGTGGGCACTCTGGCGGCAGTTTCTCCGGCCGTTCGTACTCGGGCGGCGGGCACGGCTATGCGGCTCCCAACGCGGGCCGTAGCTATTCGGGGGGCGGGCGCGGCTATGCCGCTCCCAACGCTGGCCGTAGCTACTCCGGCGGTGCGCGCACCTATGCCGCGCCCTACGCCGGCCGCAGCTTTTCCAGCGGGCGCAGTTACTACGGTGGCGGAGGCGCTTACTATCCTGGCCGGTTCTACCCCGGCCGCGGCTATTACTGGGGTGGAAGCTTCTGGGCGCGCCCTTACTTTGGCGTTGGGATCGGCATCCCGTTCGGCTGGGGCTACTACTCGCGCGCCGGCTGCGGCTACTATGACGGATACGGCTATTGGCATCCGGCCCCGTGCTATGTGAGCCCTTACGCGAGCCCGTACGCGAGCCCGTACTACGGCTACTGAGCGAATCGCCGCGCTAGCCGCCCGCGTGGATCACCAGCTTCCCCACGCCGTCTTCGTAGCGTTCGTTCAGGCGGAAGGCCTCGGCGATCCCTTCGAGCGGGCGGGTGTGGGTGATCAGCGGCGCGAACCAGCCGATGCGGTCCACCAGCAGGCGCAGGGCGTCGTGCGATTCGTGGTTCGACCGGCGCACGTTGAGAATCGTCAGCTCCTTGCGCCGCATGGGGGAGACCTCGAAGGGCACCATCGTCTCGGAATGGATGCCGGTGAGCGCCACGCGTCCACCATTGCACGCGGCGCGGATGGCCAGGTTGGTGGTACCATCCCTGGCGGCGCAATCGATGGCGCAATCCACGCCGCGGCCACCGGTGGCGGAGCGGATGTCGCGGACTACGTCGGTCTGCAGCGGGTCGAGGGCTTCGCCGGCGCCCATGTGGCGGGCCATCTCGCGGCGGGCGGCCACCGGTTCCACCGCGAAGATGCGGCTCGCCCCGGCGACTTTGAGCCAGGCGATGGTGAGCAGTCCGATGGGCCCGGCGCCGAAGACGGCGGCGGTTTCGCCGGTCCGGATGGCGGCGAGTTTCATGGAGTGCAGCGCGATGGCCAGCGGCTCGATCAGGGTGGCGGCTTCGAGCGCGAGCCCCTCCGGCAGGGCCAGCAGGTTGGTGGCGGGAAGGTTCATGCGCTGGCGGAAGAACCCCGGCAGGCCCGGATTGCTGAAGAAACGGATGTTGGCGCACACGTTGTGGCGCCCCGACCGGCAGAATTCGCAGTGGTAGCAGTACACCGCCGGTTCCAGCGCCACGCGGTCCCCGGGCGACCACCCGGTGACGCCGCCGCCGAGGGCGGCCACGGTTCCGGAGGGTTCGTGGCCCAGCACCATGGGATACTGGCAGGGCGAGTCGCCCACGCGGCCCTCGGTGGCGGCGTGCAGATCGCTGCCGCAGATTCCCACCGAATGGACCCGCACCTGCACTTCGCCCGGCGCGGGCGGCGGGAGGGTCTCTTCGACGATGCGGAACTCCCGCGGAGCAATGAGTTGGGCCGTCAGCATGGGGTCTCGAACACCATTGTAGAATAGCCCTAGATGCCGAGCTTCCGTGAGTTCGAGGCAGGTCCCGATCCTTTTGGCCGCAAGTTCCAGGTGCTGTTCAAGTGGATGCAGACCGCCATCTCCCTGCGGCACGCCGACACCGTGGACGTGAAGTTCGTTCTGGTGGACGCTTCCGGCGGGCGGACGGAGAAAACCATCGCCCTGCCGCACGCCGATCTGCTGCGAGTGAGCCGCGAGACGGGGCGGGGGATGGACGACGCCTGGTGCAGCCGCCTGGCGGCCCGCCATCTGCTGCGCCTGGTGGAGACGGGCGAGGACCTCGAGAAAGACTTGGTGACGGTCTCCCCGGCGGACCTGGCGCGTTACGCCGCGGCGCTCGAAGGGTAGTGTGTTTGTGCGGCGGCCCAGCCGGGCGAGGTAGCCCTCGGGCGCCGCCATGCGCCAAAATGGAAGATCCCCATGAAGATCGGCTTCCTCAATCCCTGGCAGAACGCCGAAGAGAACTGGATCTTCGCGTCGCTCGAAATCGCCGCCGCGCGAATCGGCCACGAGCTCGTACACTGCGCCAACAGCATGGAGGTTGCCGCGCAGGCGCCCGATTTCGTTCTGGCCACCGCCGTCACCCAGCCCAAGCTCAACGACGTTCCCCATTACGCGGTCATTCACGCCCCCCGGCACCTGTATCTCGCCAATCGCGGGAATTACGGAAACGCTCTGTCCTGCGACGGCTACCTCGCCATCGCCGGCACGCTGGCCCGTTTCGTCCGCGACCTCACCTTCGCAGCCGGGCGGCCCCAGGAAGCCGGCTTCTTCTCGTTTGCCCCCCAGCGCATCGGCGTGCAAGCCGACATCCGCGCCCTGATCGCCTCCGCGCGTCTGAAGATCACCTACGCCGGCACCGACTGGGACGGCCGGCGCGCCGAGGTGGTCCGCCTCCTCGGCCGCCACGACGGCGTCGAAGTCTTCGGCCCCCAGCAGTCGTGGGGCGGCATGGACCCCAAGTCATACGGCGGCATGCTTCCTTTCGATGGCGAATCCGTGCAGCGAAAGTACGCCGCTAACGGGATCGGGCTGTGCCTCCTGTCGGAGGATCGCTGCCGCGACGACGTGGCCGACAACCGCGTGTTCGAGGTGGCTTCCGCCGGCGCCATCGCCATCAGCTCGGACATTCCCTGGCTGCGCCGGCACTTCGGCGATTCCCTCTACTACGTCGATGAATCGCTGCCCCACCCCTACCTGGTACGGCAGATTCTGCTGCGGCGCGAGGAGATCTACGGGGACCCGGAGGCCGCCATCGAAAAGGCCCGCCGCGCCCGCGAGATCTTCGAGCGCCACTTCGCGGCCGAGGTGCTGCTGGCTGGCGCCGTGGCCCACCACCGGCGGGTTTCCGAGGCGCGCAAAGCCGCGCTGGCCGCCGCCGCCACCCACGCTCCGCTCATTTCCGTGATCGTCCGCTGCGGGTCGCGCCCGGTGGAGAACGTGCTGCGCGCCGTCGAGTCGATCGCCCGCCAGACCTACGGCCGCTTCGACGTCATCCTGGTGCGCCACAGCGCCATGGACCTGGCGCAGATCGCGGGCCTGGGCTTTCCGAATGTCGAATCCATCCGCGCGATAGACGCCCCGGCCGGCAAGCGCAGCACCAGTTTGTGGGCCGGTCTGGGGGCGGTCAAGGGCGAGTACTTTGCCGTTCTGGACGATGACGACTGGCTTTTCTCCAATCATTTCGAGACGCTGCTCCACCCGGCCGGCAGTCCGCCCCCAAGCCGCTTTCTGGCCTACAGTGGCGTGATTACGGCGCAGCCCGAGCCCGAGCCCATCACCGGAGGCGGCGCCGACAACCGGCGCCTCAGCCATTTCGGCATCGTCCGCGCGGGGGATCTGTTCGGCATTTCCGACGCCTTCACTTCCCACTGTTTCGTGGCATCGCGCGACCTGCTGCACCCCGCGCTTCTGGAGGACCCGCAACTGGCCACGGGCGAGGACACCTACCTGATTCTGTCGCTCCTGGCGCAGACCGATCCGCGCTTCTCGCACGCCGCCACGGCGGTTTACGAAACCGGCCACGCGGATCAATCGGGTTTCGCGCGCCACCCGCTGCGTGGCGAGGACGATCTGACGATCCAGGTGCGCCTGCACACATGCGCCACCCTGCCGCGGCCGGGCCTGATGGACGGGTTCGCCGCTCTGGCCGAGTTCCGGAAACGGCGTCCCGCCGCGCAAGCGCCCCGGATTCCCGCGGAACTGATCGAGCGCGTCTCGACCGGCTTCGATCCCACCGCCAGCAACATCCGCCCCGGATGCAGGGTTGCGAATGCCGCCACCGGCGAGTGCGTGGTGGAGACCGCGCCCGAACCTTGGGCGTACTCCGCCGAGTTTTCGCTCGGCGTCCCGGCCGCTCGCCAGGGCGCGGGCTTCGTCCGCGTGGAAATTCAGGTCGCCCGCGGCCCGGTCGGCATCGGCGTGCTGAACCCCGCCGGGACCGGTTTCCTGTGCCGCGTCCCCGTCCGGGAATCCGCCGAGGCGCAATCCCTCGACCTTCCCGTAACGGACTTCCGCGAGATGGGCCGCGTGGTGATTCAGAACTGGGACACTCCCGGCGTGCACTCCGCCAGCATCCGCTCCCTCACCGCGTGGGGTCTGCGATAGCACGCGGGCGCCCGACGCGCGGTGGGCGCTCGGGGCAATCAGCGGCCCGATCCCGAGCCTTCCGGGATCACCATCAATTCCAGGCGCGAGGGGCGATCATGCTCGTGCCAGAGCGTCCCGGTGGCTTTCACGGGGCGGGTTTCGTCGGCCAGGACGCCGCCGGTATCGAGGTTGCGGTCGAAGCGCGGGAAGTTGCCGCCGGCTATTTCCAGACGGATGCGGTGCCCCTTGCGGAACACGTTGGCGGTCACGCCGGCGTCCACGGCTATCCGGTAAACCTCGCCCGGGGTGGCGGGCTGGGGCTTCTCGAGGGAGTCGCGATAGCGCAGGCGCAGAATGCCGTCGGTGAGGTTGCGCGCCACCCCGTCCGGAAACACGTCCACCAGCTTGGCCGTGAAGTCGGTGTCCCTGGCGGTGGTCGAGACATACAGGACGGCCTTCACCGGGCCAACCACTTCCAGGTCGCGCACGAGCGGCCTGGAGCTGAACACCAGCACGTCGCGCCGCCGTTCCACGGGACTTTGATCCATGGGTCCCCACGGGAAGACATCGGGGTTGCAGCACACCGCTCCGCCGCGGGTGGGCGGCGGATCGCGCGGGTCGTAGACGAAGCTGTCGCGCCCCGCGCGCTGGCGGGGATGCGGCGGCGGCGTTTCGGCGAGAACGCCGTCGCCGGAGAGAGTGTTGGCGCTGCCATTGCTATCCAGGTACCAGGCGCGCGGCCGGGCGCTTTCGGGCGGCCACTGGCGGGCTTCCCGCCAGCGGTTGGAGCCCATGACGAAGACCTTCACCGGAGGGGTGGAGACGAGCGGCGTGTCCTTGCCCATGAGCCAGTGGTCGAACCACTCGAGCTGCAACTGGCGCAGGGGGATCTGCGCGGCGGGTCCGAAATCCACGCCGTCGAGCGGGCGGGACATGTTATGCGGCCAGGGACCCACGAGGATGCGGTTCAGGCCGGGAGTCTTGTGCAGCGCGGCGAAGGCCGCCAGGTCGCTCTCCACGAAGTTGTCGTACCAGCCGCCCACGGCGAACACCGGGATGCGGATCTTGCCGATTTGCTCGAGGGTGCTGATGGAGCGCCAGAAGCCGTCGAACGCGGGGTGGGCCACGGCCTGCCGGTACATATCCGATGACGCCCCGGTGGCCGCCACGTCGGCGGTGCGCAGGGGCAGGTGCAGAACGAACTGGCCGAATTCGGCATGAAAGCCGGGGGCCCTCAGGTTTTCCGCCATCCACTCGAGGCGGTTGCCCAGTTTCATGGCGCCGCCGGTGGAGTAGAAGCGGTCCAGGTAATCGTCGCAGCCCGATACCACGGGGAAGATGGCCTTGAGATGGGGGTTTTGGGCGAGGGCGGCTTTCCATTGCACGATGCCCAGATACGATCCGCCGGTCATGCCGATGTTGCCGTCGGACCAGGTCTGGCGGGCGATCCAGTCGAGCGTGTCGCCGCCGTCGGAGGGTTCCTGGGTGAGCGGCGCGAAGACGCCCTCGGATTCGTAGCGGCCGCGCACGTCCTCCACCACCACGGCGTACCCGTGGTCCACGAGGGCCTGCCAGTTGGGCACCAGTCCGCCACCTTTGCCGTAGGGCGTGCGGATGAGGATGGCGGGGAACCGTCCGCGATCGGAAGGCAGGAAGACGTTGGCCGACAGGCGAACGCCATCGCGCATGGCGACCGGCACATGCAGTTGGCGGAGAGGCGGGTTTTGCGGCCCGGCCAGCGCCGTCAGCGCCGCGCACAAAACCGGGCTCAGGTAGCCAGCGCGCACAGCAATTCCCAGTAAAGTTCCGCGGCGCGATCCGCGCGGTGGTGGGAGGCGACATGCGCGGCTCCCCGCTGGCCGATGGCGCGGGCCACCTCGAAGACAGATGGTAGCAGGATCATGTGCCGCCGCAGGGACTCCCGCTCGGCAAGCCCCGGCGGAATGCGCACGCAGGCGTCCTCCGGAAAGCCCGAGCACTCTTCGCCATCGGTGAGCAGGACGGGCTTGGCGAGGCCCATCATCCGGATGGTGGCGCCGGAGGTCTCGCCGGCCGAGGGATACCGCAGGTTGATACAGGCATCCACGGCGGAGGCGGCCAGCCAGAACTCGCTCCCGGGAAGATACGGACGCCGCACCACGCCGGGTTGGGAAAGCAGGGGTTCGACGGCGCGCTCCAGGTCCTTCGAGACGAACTGTCCGGCCACCAGGAGGGCGGCCGCGGGCACCTGGCGGCGCACTTCGGCGAAGACCTCGAGCACGCTGGACAGACGTTTGGACTCGCGCAGGTAGCCGAAGACGCCGAACAGAAACGCGTCCGGGCGAACTCCCAGCCGCTCGCGGTAGGCCACGGTCTGCGCGGGGCTGGGGAGCGGCGGGGTCTCGAGAAGGTGGGGGATCTCGACCACGCGCGCCTCGGGCGCCGCGGCCTTCACCGCGCGCGCGGCGGCGGCATTGTGCACCACCACCGCCAGGGCCCGCCCGGCGATGCGTTTGAGCATGGGGTAGGCGAAGTAGCGGGGATCGGCGCCGGAAGCCGCGCGGCCGCTCCACAGCTCGCGCGCCAGATCGCGGCTCCAATCGCCCGAGTTGTAGACGAACTCTTCGATGTAAGCGGACTCGTCAAGCTGCCCGAGGAGGAAATGATGCAGCACGGCGTCGTGCAGCGTCACCACCCCGGGACGTTCGAGGGCGCGGCGGTAGATGGCGGCGTGCAGCGGATTATTGCCCATCTGGTAGAGGGCCACGTCGCAACGGCCGGGGGCGACCTCGACGCAGCCGTGGCGGCGCAACCCGGCCAGCAGTGCGGCGGCGTAATCGGCCACGCCGGTGCGCGCGGGCGGAAGCGGGGAGTAGAAGCCGGCGGTCATGGGCGGACGAGCCACCGTTGGGCCCGGTGCGCCAGCTTCCGGGGCCGGATGGTCTCGCGAGCGGGCGAGCTTCGCTCGCCGGGCGGGTTGACAACCCGCCGCAGGTTGACAACCTGCCCCACATAAGGCCGTCGCGACTCGCGAAGACATTGACAGGTTGCAGTACAAGAACCGTCGCGGCGCGGCGCGGCGGGCGAGATGGGCAAGGCGGCGCAGTGACGGCGGGAGGAGTGCACGGGCACGACCTACGCCTTCCTCCGCTGGCCGAACAGGGCGGTGCCGACGCGGACGCAGGTGGAACCTTCTTCGATGGCGGTTTCCAGATCGAGCGACATTCCCATGGACAGTTCGCGCAATCCGTGGCGTTCCGCGAGATCGCGCAGGCGGCGAAAATACGGCCGCGAGTCCTCGGGGTGTTCCGGCCACGGCGGCATGGTCATCAGGCCGCGCAGATCCAGGTGGGGGCACTCGCGCAAGGCGGCGACGAGCTCGGGCAATTCCTCGGGGGCGGCGCCGCTCTTGGCCTGTTCGGCGGACAGTTTGACCTCGATCATGACCTGGATGGCGCGGGCGGCCTCGTTCAAGCGCCGGGCGAGCTTGGGCGAGTCCACCGTCTGTATCGCCTGGAACAGTTCGGCGGCCTTGCGCGCCTTATTGGATTGCAAATGACCGATGAGATGGAAGCGCGCGCCCGCGAGATCCGCGATTTCGGGCGCCTTGGCTTCGAATTCCCGTACGTAGTTTTCGCCGAAATCCCGCAGGCCCAAGGCGTGCGCCTGCCGAATCGCGGATGCCGGAAAGACCTTGGTGACCGCCAGCAGAAGGATGCCGGCGGGATCGCGCCGCGAGCGGGCGGCGGCGCGCGCCAAGCGTTCGCGGACCGCGGCCAAGCGGGCTTCCAGGGTATCGGCACCAGCCGGCGCCGGCATGCTCAATCCCGCCGCCTGCGGTGCCATTCGCCGCCGCCCAGCCCTCCGGCGTCGATCACCACGGCCAGGACGAGGAAGAGCAGGTTGATCCCCTCCAGGGGACGGTGGGAGTTGACCAGCCAGGCGTAGACCACAGTGGTCAGGGGCAGGAAAAAGAACCCCAGCAGGGGCAGCAGCAGGCCATGATAGGCGCGTTGCAGATAGGTGGAGAAGAGGAACATCAGGACCAGCACGGCCCGCGGAAACGCCAGAATGGCGACTACCAGAAAACATGGCATAGTGAGAATCTCCCCACAGGTTGCATTGTCGCAGAAAGCGGGGAAGCTGGCGGAGGAAAAACCGGGGGACAGACAGCGAATTTCCGGCAAACTGCGCCGGAAGGAAAACCGGGGGACAGACAGCGAATTTCCGGCAAACTGCGCCGGAGATTCGAAGTCTGTCCCCAGCGGTTACTCGACCTCGATGATGCCGCGATGAAACGCCACGGCCACGGCTTGTGCGCGGTAGCTGCATCCCAGCTTCGCGAACACGTTACTGGCATGCACCCGCACGGTTCCCTCGCTGATCGCCAGCCGGGCTGCGATCTCCTTGTTGGATTCTCCCTTGGCGATCAACTTGAGTATCTCGAGTTCCCGCGGACTGAGCTCCGGGTGGGGAATCCTCTCGGCGAGACACGAGGCGACCTCCGGTGGAAGCGGGCGCTGGCCGGCATGCACGGCCCGGATGGCCTCCACCAGCTCGCGGCCTTTCACGTCTTTCAAAAAGTACGAGCGCGCGCCGGCCTGAAAGGCGCGAAACACGTTTTCGGTTCCGCCGAAGGAGGACAACACGACGATCCGCGCGCGCGGAAACTTCCCGAGAATGGCGGTGATGGCTTCGATCCCGTCCAATCCGGGGAGCCGCAGGTCCATCAGGGTGACGTCGGGCTGGTGCTGCTCGAAGAGTTCCACGGCCTGGCGTCCGTTGCCGGTTTCGGCCACGATCGTCATGTCGGGCTGACTATCGATAATGGCGCTCAACCCGACTCGAACCACAAAGTGATCCTCGACGATCATGACGCGAATGCGGGCGTCGTCGTTGGTATCGCTCATGCATGTTCTCCGGCGCGAGCGGGCTACGTAGGCACTTCGACGAGCATCTCGGTTCCCTCGCCCGGTCTGCTGTTCAGGGTGAGACGGCCGCCGATTCTCTCGGCGCGCTCGCGCATTCCAATCAACCCGTAGTGTCCGCCCCCGGCCGCGGGGAGGCCTTGGAGATCGAACCCGCGCCCATCGTCGCGGACGCGCAACGCGAGGCTGCCTGGTTGGTATCTCAGTTCAACGTCCAGGGTGCGGGCGTGGGCGTGCTTCACGGCATTCGCCAGAGCTTCCCGAAAAATGCGCAGCAGATTACTTTCCATGGTGGGATTCAGTTTTCGGGGGGTTCCGGTGACCACCACGCGGGTCTGCAGGCCGCCCGCCACCCGTTGGGCGATTTCAGGCAGCGCGGCGGACAGTTCGGGACAATCGAGCCCGTCCGAGCGGAGGTCGGAAATGGCCCGGCGAGCCTCGGCAAGACTGTACCTGGTGAGGTTGCAGGCTTCGTCCAGACGCTCGTGCAAAGCGGTGTTCACTTCGGGCAGTTGCATGTGGACGGCGTCCAACTGCAAGGCGATGCCGGCGAGGTTCTGCGCCAGCGTGTCGTGAATATCGCGCGAGATCCGGTTGCGCTCGGCCAGCACGGCGGAGTACCTGGCCTTCAAACCCCGCATGCGGAGCCAATACATCAGCCAGCCACACAGCATCGCGAACAGAACGGCGATGCCCGCAAAGAGCGGCGTGCGATAGAAGGGCGGCTTGAGATAGAACGAGAACGCGGCGGCGGATTCCCTCCAGGCGCCGTCGGTCTTCCCGGCGGCCACGCGGAAACGGTAACTCCCGGGGCTCAAATTGGCGTAATACGTGAAGCGTCTGCCGCCCGCGTCTATCCAGTCCCGGTCGAAACCTTCGAGCAGATACCGGAACCGCAGTTTCCCGGGCTCGGAATAGCACGGGGCCGCGTAATGAATCTCGATCTCGCCCGCGCCCAGGGGCACTTGAAGGTAGCGGCCGGGCGGTTGGTCTTGCTTGTTGACGATAACTTTCTCGATATAGACCGGAGGGACGAAGGTGTCGGGAACGAGGCGGTCCGGATCGACCACCACCAACCCCTTCATGGAAGTGAACAAGAGTTGACCGCCGGCGGTTCTCAGAGCCACCGGCTGGTTGCCGACATTGCCCGCCCGGGTCTTCATGCCGTCCTTCTCGCCGTAGGCCACCGAGACGATCTTCTTCAGCCTGCCGGCGGCGAACTCGCGGAGTTCCCGCTTGGCGGCCTTGAAGATACCCTGCGCCGAGCTGAACCAGAAGTTGCCGCTCCCGTCGTCGATGATCGAGTAGACGAAATCCGTGGGCAGGCCGGATTCCCGCCAGGTGAAGAAAACTCCGTCCTTGAGCCTGGAGAGCCCGCGCCGCGTTGCGAACCACAGGGCGCCCTCTTCGTCCTCGTGAATGGCGACCACGCGGTCGCCGGCCAGCCCGTCCCGGGTGGTGAAAGTCGTGAACTTGCCGTCGAAATACCGGCTGACACCCTTGCCCGAGGCGCTGATCCAGAGAGCGCCGCGGCGGTCGCCCACGATGGCGCGGACGTGATCGCCCGCCAGGCCATCCGCGGTGCGGAAGTTACGAAACACGCCACCCGAGTACAGGAACAGGCCTGCGCCGTCGGTGGCGATCCACATGCGGCCCGCGGCGTCTTTGTAAATCACTTCGATTTCGGGCACGCCCGCCCAATTGGGCACCGGCACGAAGCGTCCGTGCTTCATCCACAGCAGATCCTTGCCGGTCGAGATCCAGAGAGTGCCCATCGAGTCTTCGGCAATGGATCTGACATCGCCCAAATGGGAGCCGTTCACGCCGGTCCGGGTAGCGAAGCGCCCGTTATGGCATTGGGCGAGCCCATCGGCCGTTCCAACCCATACGTCGCCGCTGCCGTCCTCGAAAACCGCCAGCGTGCGATCGTCCGGAAGCCCATCTTCCACCGATAGCGTGGCAAGCTGCCTCGTGCGCAGCCGCGCCAGACCGTTGGACCGCAGACCCAGCCAGACGCCTCCCTCGCGGTCCATGCACAAGGTGTAGACGGGGCCCAGCCCAGCCGCGCCGCCTTCCACCGGAACCGTCTCGAAGGCGCCGTTCCGCAACTTGGCGATGCGTCTCCCCAACACCGCCCAAACGCCACCGTGGGGATCCTCGTAGAGGTGGTTGACCTGGCCTCCGCCGTTCTCCACGGCGCCGAAAACCTTCGAGACGCCGCCTTTCCGCTGCTCGATGGCCCCGCTCCTGTAACCTATCCACAGCGACCCATCGCTTCCGCACGCCAGGCGCTGCGGTACGCCAAGGTCTCCAGCCGTGGGAAGCGATTCGAACCTGCCATCGACCGAACCGTAAACCCCGTTGCGCGTCGCGGCCACGACGCCCTTGGACGCGGCGCCGCACACTGCCAGGACACGCGCCTCGGGCAATCCGTCCGCGGGTGTGACGCGCCGGAACACGCCGTGAGAACCGCGTGCCAACCCTTGCGGCGTAACCACCCAGACGTTGCCCTGGCGGTCCTTGGCCAGAGAGACGACGACATCGTCGGGAAGCCCTTCGGCGGTCGAGAAGGTCCGGAAACGTCCATCCTTGAGAAGCGTGAGACCTCCTCCATAGGTGCCGATCCACAGCCCGCCCTGGTCGTCTTCTTGAAGCGCCCAGACCTCGTTATCTTTCAAAGCGCCCGTCTGGGTGGTGAATGCGGTGAAGCTCTCGCCGTTGAACCGGACCAGCCCGCCGTCGGTTCCCAGCCACATATATCCGTCGCGGGTTTGCACGATGGCCCGGACGCGGGATTGAGCGAACCCTTCGGCTTCCCGCCAGAAGTCGACGCCATAGCTGGCGTTCTGCTGACGCAAACCGGGCTGGGGTGAGGTCCGCGGCGCGATCAAGGCGCAGGGAACGGGACGGGCGGAGACGGCCGCCAGGCCAAGCGCCGCGACAACCTCCCATCTTCTCCAACCGCGGTTCCTGGCCATGGCGCTTTCGTTGTCCCATTCAATCGTAACCGCGGCGGTGTCCGGCAATCAAGGCGGGAGAGCCTGACGGGCGGCGCGGAAGTGGGCGCAAGTCCCGACGCGGCCCGCCGGTGCGCGGCGTGGCGCACGTAACCGAAACGCTCAAAACAAAACCGGGGCGGGCCGCTTACTGGGCCCACCCCGGCTGATTCTACTCGATGTGTTGCCGGAACCCTAGAAGTAGAACTTCGCGGCGATCTGAACGACGCGCATGTTCTGCGCTCCGTTGGGCTCCCCGAAGTAGGTTCCGAGAACCGACGTGTTCCCGGCCGGCCGAAAATTGGTGGTAGCCACAAGGCCGGTGAAGTTGCTGAATATGGCGTTCCCGGTAGCGCCCGTGGCGTTGGCCACGTTGGTGGTCAGATTGTAACCGGAGAACTGCGGATGGTTGGGGGCGTTGAAGGCCTCCAGGCGAAGTTGGATAAAGCGCTTCCCGTCCGCGCTGAACGGGATGTTCTTGAACAGCGAGAGATCCTGGTTCACGATCCAGGGGTTGCGCAGGTAGGTGCGCGGGTAGGGGCCGATATCGCCGAGGCCGGGAACCACCAGGGCCGACGCGTTGATGGCCGAGCCGGTCTGGGGACTGCCGTTCAACAGGAAGCGCATTTGCTGTCCCGACAGATTGCCGCTGGTGATGGTGCCCAGCAGACGTTGCCCGGCATCCACGCCGGAGATGCTGAGACCGACGTCGGCCGGCATCCCGGATGCGAGCGTGGTGACTCCGGAAAAAACCCAGTGGTCCAGGAAGAGGCCGATCCCCTTATTGCCGCCGAAAAGCTTACTGGCCTTGGGCAGATCCCAGACAAAGTTGCCGACGATGTAGTGGGTGCGGTCGAAAGCGGCGAGTTGATAGTCCCACCCTGCGTTCACCAGCCGGGTAAACGTGCCATCGTCGGAGATGGTCGTCATGGTCTTCGAATAGGTGTACACGACGCCAAAGGTGAGGCCCTGGGAGATGCGCCGGTTGAGGGCTGCCTGGAACGAGTTGTAATCCGCGTTGGCGTCGAAGGCGTAGAGGGTGATATCGCTGTATCCCTGATAGGGGCGCAGGAAGTCCGTGCCGAGAATGTCGTCGCCCGCGAAACTCAGCCCGGCGGCCGAATACAGCGAGGGCAGTCCGGCTTCGGTAGCCGGGATCGCACCGCCGGCGAACTTGGTCGGATCCTGCGCCCAGGGCAGGAAGGTCGTCCCATAGGCCGGAGTGTTCAGGTTCGTCTTGCGGGGGAGATCGTGCGACTTGGATCCCACGTAGGAGATATCGATCACCGTGCCGCTTCCGATGTTGCGCTGTATGCCGATGCTGTACGAGTAAATGTGCGGAAAGCTTATGTGCGGGCTCACGGCGGTGGCTGTCAACGGCGACAGAATGCCGCCCCCGCCGGGCTGGATGTCGGACAAATAGCCGTACTGAAGCGAGGGCTGGAGGACTATCGGCGGGTTGCTGGCTCCAAACCCCGTGATGCCACTCTCGTAGCGGTCGATGGAGACTCCGAAGCCGCCGCGCACCACCGTCCTGTGGCTGCCGGTTAAGTCGTACGCAAAGCCGAGACGAGGCTGCGGTAGAATCGCCCGCGTGGTGACGCCGCCATCCGGGTAACCCCCACTCACCAGTTGCATCCCGTTGCTGATGCTGCCGGCGCCGCTCACCAACTTGCCGACATAGTAGCCCGGTTGGGTGTTGGCCAGCGTCGGGGTGCCGGTGGTGGCCGGGTCGATGGCCCGGTATGTGGCTGCCCCCGAGGAGCAGGTCGAGGCGCCCACGCAAACCGGCCTATAGAGGCGCTCCGCATTGGCGGCGGTGAAGTCGGAGGCATTGAAGTAGGCCGCATCTCCGCCGGTGTCGTAAACCGGCTCAAACCAGGAGAACCGGATGCCCAGATCCAGCGTCAGGTGGCGACTGACCTTCCAGGTGTCCTGCGCGTACCAGGAGATGTCATGGTAAAGGTAGTTCTGATACACCTTCTTGCTCCACTGCGTATATGTGTTGTACACCCCCAGCAGGGCGTTGGAGAACCCGTAGCCGGTATTGAGGGGGTTGGCCGTAACGTTGGAAAAGTCGATGTCGCTCTGGACGTGGGCTTGACTGTTGCTGGCGTTCGAGGCGCTCTGGAAATAGAAGCCCACCTTGAACACGTGCGAGCCCTTGACCTTGGTTAGGCTGTCCATGATCTGCCAGATCAGGAAGCGCTGCTCGAAGGGCCCGAAGAGGCTGGTGCTGGGGGTCGAGCCGGCGCTGGCGATGCTGCCGAAAGACAGGCTGGGGATGTAGCCGGAGGGGTCGGCGTTGGGATAGAGTACGGGCGTGTTGATGCCGGTTGTCGCGCGGGTCATGGCATCGCCCTCGGGCGCGATGGTCACGCCACCCCGGCCAATTCCGAAGACGAACTCGTTCACCGTGGTAGGTCCGAAGTTCTTGGTGAGTGAAATGCTCGGCACGCTGCCCGGGCCGTTCTTCCGGTCGGTGATGGCCAGCGGCCAGTTCCAGGAAGCCGTGGTGGTGCCGTAGGCGAATTGCTGATCGTCGTGGTTGTAGACCCAGCGCACGCTGAGCCGGGTAGCGTCGTTGATCATCCAGTCGCCGCGAAGGATGGTCTCCATCCGGGGGTAAGCACTGGGCACCTGGGACACGTAGTTGTAGTTGTTTCCGCCGGCCGTCGAGTTGGGCATCGGCAGGAACTTCAGGATGGCCACGCCGGGGGCGTACAGGCGGTTCGACGGGATGATGTTGCCCGGAAACGGAGCCGCGGCGGTCGGGTCGGTGATGGTGATCGCCTTGCCGGATCCATCCACCGTCTGCGAGAAGTCTCCGGTGCGCTCGGCCGCCGTGGGGACGCGGATGTTCACGCTGCTAGCCTGGGGTACCAGTTGGCGGTAGTATTCCTGGCTGGCGAAGAAGAAGAGCTTGTTCTTACCGTGGATCAAGTGGGGGATGTAGACCGGGCCCCCGAAATTCCACCCGTAATCGTTGTAGCGGTAGAGGGGGCGCGCATACGTCCCCTGGCCGCCGCGCAGGTCGTTGAAGTACGAGTTGGCGTTCATGCTGTCGTGGCGGCGGAAGTAGAGTGCGCCGCCGTGAAACTCGTTGCTGCCCCCGCGCGTGGTGAGCGCGATGAGGCCGCCGCCCGACCTGCCATACTCGGCCTGGTAGTTCGACGTGAGAACCTTGACCTCTTCGAGCGCGTCGGGATTCACCGACACCAGCGCTCCGGTGTTGTTGCCCAGGTTCAGGTTGGTGATGCCGTCGAGCGTGTATTCGTGCTCCAGGCTGCGGGTACCGTTGACCTGGAAACTCCCGGTGATGTTGGTCACCGTGGAAGCCGCGTTGGCCACCAGGCCGCTCACGTTGACGCCCGGAATGAACTTCATCATATCGACGATGTTCTGACCGTTGAGCTGGATGTCCCGAATTTCGCGGTTGGTCAGGATGTCGGAACGCTCGCCCGAATCCGCCTGAATCTGGACCGTCCCGGCATCGGCTTCGACGGTGATCGTATCGGTGATGTTGCCTATCTCAAGGACGATGTCGCCCACGCCGACCCTAGTGGCCACGGGCACGATGATGTCCTTGCTCTCGCTCTTCTTGAAGCCCTTGGCTTCCACCGAAACGGAGTAAGTTCCCGGGGGGAGCTGAAGGAAATTGAAGTTCCCTTCAGCGGTGGTATTCACCGTCTGACGATACCCTGTAGCTTGGTCGATGACGGTCACCGCCACTCCGGGAACGACACCGCCTCCGGAATCCTTCACCGTACCAGCGATTGAACCATTGTTCTGCGCCAGAGCGCAGATCGATAATGCGGCCAGCATTATGAGCGCCGCCAATGTTCTTTGCATCTTCCGCACCATGTACATAACTCCCTTTTGAAGTTGAGCTGAAACTAACGATTCCACGCCGGGCCCGGGGCTCCGGCACTCCAGGATTTCAATATTGGCTTGCGGGCGAGTAGCTATTATACCCCCAACGGTTTCCATCGGAGGCGCTTATCTCATATTTTTTCGTCTTTTTTCGTGCCGGGCGGCTCCGGCAGCCCAGGTTAGGAGAATCTCCGGCTCACGCGGGTGGGCAAGGGTCCGAAAACGCATCATCGTTTAGCCAGAGGAGAGGGCCGCCGATAGGCCGTTCGCATAGTGTATGATACCTAATTCGCATAGCTGGGAATCCGCTTAGGATGCGTCTCCGCCCGGTTGCCTCGCCTGCCGCAGCCTGTCCGGCACCGCCAGGGCCGCAGTTCATCGTACGCACCACCACACCGCGGGGGTGCCTTGTCGGGTGGCCCTCCACAAAAACCGGCCGGCAGCACGACCTGCGCGCCAGTTTACGGCGAATGCCACGGAAGCCCAGCGCACAGCCCGCGGGAGTTATCATGAGCGGGTGCGAAGACCGGGGCGTGTGCCGTCGCGCTCCGGTCAATCCAACTCTCGATTCGAGGAACCATGACGCAACATCGGCTCGACGACAAGCTCCGCGGAGGCATCACCAGGCGTAGCCTGTGGAAAGGCAGTCTCCTGGTGCTGAGCACCGGCCTCCGGACGCTGGTGCGCGGGATTCCGGGCATCCGGACCGGTTTTGCCGGCACATACGGGCGCGTCGATATGGAGACTCTGCGGACGCCGGTTTACACCGTGGAAAACGGCGCGTTCACGCGGCGCAACGGGGACCGTTATGGCAACCGGCCGCTGTACTGCCACAACTCGCAGGCCATCGTCCTGGCGGGCGACCGGCCTTTCCTGCTGCTCGGGAACCAGAGCCAGATCGGCGGTTGTCTGATGGTGGCGTTGGTGCGCGGCGGCCAGGGTAAGTGGCTGCACGAATGCTCCGGCATCGTTTCGAAGTACGTTCCCGGTTACATGGAATGGGTGGTGACGGACGGGAGCCTGGGGGCCACGTCGATCGAGTTTCAGGTGACGCCGCTGGAGAAGGGAACGGGGTTGGCCGCGCGGCTGAGGGTGAACCACGCGCAACCCGGCGACCAGTTGATTTGGGCCTCCGGAGCGGCCACGCAGGAATCGCAAAGCGTTCTGTGGAAATACGACGTGACCACCGCCGGCCGCGACGAACTGATGAAGCGCTCCTTCATCCCCGAGAATTGCCGGAGCAACCAGGTCAGCGTGGAGGATGGGGACTGGGTGGTGGTCTCGCCGGCGGGCATCGACAAGGGAACCATGCGAGGCCGCTGCACCGCGCCTTCCAAAATGACGGTGGCCGATGCCAGCGCAGCCGGCGATCCGGTGGCGTTGGCCGCCAGCGCCGCGGCCGATTTGCCGATCCTCTGCGGCGTCACGCCAGCCGGCGGCGAGGATGTTTACTGGGTGATGCAGGCCGTGACCAAGCGCGCTCCGGCCGATTCATCGGCCTTGTCGAACGGGGCGGCGGCGTTCGCGGCGGGGATCGCGCGCGTGGAGGCCATCCGGAAACAGGTCGTCGTGGAGACTCCCGATCCATGGCTCGACATCGGAGTTGCCGCATCGTGTATCGCGGTTGACGCAACTTTCCGGGACTCCATGTACACCCACGCCGGCATGCGGTGGGGCGTGCCGCTGCTCGGCTGGCGGACGCAGTTCGGCGCCATCGCCTACGGCTGGCACGACAATGTGAAGGCCGAGGCGAAGCTATGTATTGCGAAGCAGGTCACCCAGTCGGATAAAGCCGAGGCCAAAGCGGACCCCAAGGCCGGCCTGTCCAGCCAAGCGCCCGAGTCGCGCATGTTCGGCAAAGGGCGTGTGAACATCTATCATCCCTACCACTACGACATGCAGAGCCAGTTCTTCGACCAGGTCCACCACGATTGGCGGTACACGCTGGACCCGGAGCTTGAGAAAATCTTGCGCCCCGCCCTGGAACTCCACCTGGAGTACATAAAGGACTGCTTCGACCCGGCGGGCCTCGGCATTTACGAAAGCTACTGCAACACCTGGCCGACCGACGGCCAGTGGTACAACGGCGGCGGCACGGCCGAGGAAACCGCCTACGCCTACCGCGGCCACAAAGCGGCGCTCGACCTGGCCCGCCGCGCCGGAGATCATACCGCCGTCCAACGCCATCTGGAGATGCTCGGCAAGCTCTCGAAGGCTTTCTTCGACCTGCTCTGGATTCCCGGCGAAGGCCACGTCGGCGCATACCGCGAACAGGGCGGCCTGAAGCGGTTGCACGAATCGTCGTGGCTCTACAGCACCTTCTGCCCCATCGACGCCGGGATGCTGACTCCCGAGCAGGCGGCGCAAGCGTTGCATTACACCGAGTGGGGCCTGGAACGCATCAAGCTTCCCTACGGCGGCGAACAGTGCTGGCCGTCCGACTGGGTGCCCTCGATCTGGTCGGTGCGTGAGATGTGGCCCGGCGACAACTATCACCTGGCCCTGGCGTATTTCCAAACCGGACTGGGCGCCGAGGGTTGGAGCCTGCTGCGCGGGACCTTTCCGCAGCAGATGTTCTTCGGTCCGGTGCCTGGCGACTTGGGTCATCCGGCGGGCGCCACGGATTTCAACGATTGCTTCAGCATGTTCTGCCGCACGGTGGTCGAGGGGCTGTTCGGTTACTCGCCGGACCTGCCCAATAACATCGTGCGCATAACTCCCCAGTTCCCGGCCGGCTGGGATCATGCATCCATCCGCACGCCGGACTTCTCGCTGAAGTTTCAAAGGGTCGAGTCCTCCGCCAGTTACCGCGTGGAACTGGCGAAGGCCTCGCCGATGGAGTTATCGCTGCCCATCCGGGCGGGGAAAGTCACGTCGGTTTTCCTGGATCGCCACCCGGTGAAGTGGGAAGAGCGCGCGGGGTTCGGCGAAAGCGTAGTGGTGGTGCGTGTGCCGGCGGCCAGGTTCGCGTCGATCGAGGTGTACTGGTCGGATCCGCTGCCCGTGGCACCCGCGGTGGCGCTCGAGGGCGCGAGCGGCGACGCCGTGACCCTGGCTGCGGAAGGCGCCGTCATCACCGGCTTTGCGGACCCTCAGGGTGTGCTCGAGGGCGCCAGGATCGCCTCCGGGAAGATCGAAGCCACGCTCACCCGGAACGCCGGACATCACCTGGTGCTGGCCACCGTGCGCACCGGCGAGACCGAGCAGCGGCGTCTGTTCAAGATCGAAGTAACCGACGCCGAAGCCGAAACCGCACTCGCCGCCAAAACCAACCCCGCGATTCCGGAGGGCGCCGCCTGGGATTGCGTGGACATGGCCAACTCCTTCAACGGCGATATCCGCACTATCTTCCAGCAGCGGTATCTCTCGCCGCGGCCCAACACCTGCTCGCTGCGCTTGGCCGTGGATGGCTATCTGATGTGGCAATCGGTTCTGGATCCCAAGGCGAAGCCGCCCGCCATCGACCTCTCGAACGTCCCGAAACTGCTGGGCTCCGGCGGCCGCATCTCGACGCCTCAGGGCGTTCCCTTCCGCTGGAACGGCGGCCGGAATATCGCCTTCACCTCCCAGTGGGACAACTGGCCGCGCCATGTGAGCGTTCCGGTTGGCCAGGCGGGCGACGCCGTCTGGTTCCTGGTGTGCGGCTCGACCAATCCCATGCAAGTGCGCATCGCCAACGCCGAACTCCGCATGGAATACGCCGATGGCGTGGTGGAGCGGCTCGAACTGGTGCCGCCCTTCAACTTCTGGATGCTCTCGCCCTACAACGGCGTGGATTACAACTACCAGCGCGACGCCTTCTGCCTGCCCAAAACGCCGCCAGCCACCGTGCAATTGGGCGACAACTGCCGCGCCGTGCTGCTCAACTGGCGGTTGCGCCCCGGCGTCGTGCTGAAGAGCGTGACGCTCGAAACGCTGTCGGAGGAAGTGGTGATCGGGCTCATGGGAGTGACGATGATGAATCCCCGCGCATAGAATGGCAACTGCTCCTCAATCCACCGCTCCGCACCGGGTCAAAGCCGTCCTTCTCGACCTCGACGGAACCGTCTATTCCGACGGCGCGCTCGTTCCCGGCGTCATCGATGCCATCGGCGGCCTCGCCATGGGCCTGGACGTTCCCGAGACGCAACCGTTCACTCCCGCCACCGCCGCGGCGGCTTCCCTGAGCCACCGTCCCGCCTCCCGGCGCTTCGGGTTGTTATCCCGCGACCTGGCCAGTTACCTCGCGCCTTTCCTCTCCGGGACTGGCCCGGCCGATTACGTGATCGCCGGCGACAGCCGCGAGCTGGCTACCTACGACCGGCTGAATACGGCCTTCCGCCACGTCATGGCCGGCGCGGAGATCCTGGCGCTGCTCGAGTTCGCCTCTACGGCTCCGGCTGAGCGTAGTACCCGGCGCGCGTCCGCGCCGCGAGTCCGGGCCTGCCGATCTTAACCTCGATAGCATGGAATTCGTTTGGACCGTCCCCGGGAAGGCCGTCAAACGAAAGGACGTAAGATGAGTTCGCGTCCGCAACGCATTTTCCGATCTCTTCCGCTAAATTGTTACTTGAGTTCAGAACCAGGCCTCCACTTTGCGACGCAAGAACCTGTAGTGCCACGTTCCCAAGCTGCGCCCGGTTTACCTTCGTCACTGGTTTCAAGAATTCTTTGTAATATTCCGTCCGCGATCCGCCCGCGTCCGCCAGCCCCAATGGATCGACGACGTAAAGAGTTATGCGAGCCCGCCGCAACCGGTCCGAAACCGCGACGATGGAGTCGAAGATCCACTGCTGGGCCTCCAAGGTCAGGTTCACCTCGGGTCCGGAAAGAATGGGCCAGCCCGGACTGATCCACACCACGAGTTTTCGTCCAGGCCTGGTGGCTTCGCGGTCGGCGAACTGCTGGAGCGCGCGGAGCGAAATCTCCAGCCTTTCCCTGGCGCCATCGAGCCCTTGCGAGCGGCGGATTGAGGGGAGACCGGATGCGATCTTGCTCAGCTCTGCAATGAGGGCGTTTCCATCTCGAGACGGCTCGGACAGAAGCGTGGTTCCGTTGCCGGAAAAGAAGACCGTCGATACCGGCAGGGCAAGCTGCCCGCCGTTTCTCCCCAGAAACTTCACGACGCTATCCCGCTCGGACGCTACGCTGGCGAAGGAAGCGTTCAGTGCGTCGAGGAGCAGAATCGCTTCGACGGGCGCATCGGCCGCCGCATTCCCGCCCCCAACGGCCTGAAAAGACGCGATCTTCTGCGGCTGCTTGTTGTCCAGGAGCGTGAATTCATCTTGTTTCAGCCCGGAGATCGGCTTTCCGGACTTGTCCGCCACAACCACATCCAGCGTGATCTGGCTATTCGCACTGCCGGGCCTGACGGACGCAGCGGCTCCAAACTGCCCCGCGGTTCCACTCGGCTGGGCAAGCACGAGCGAAGAGCAGAACAGATAGATGCAACCCATCCACCGCGTATTCATGCAGTTCACCTCACTCCGGTTCCGGCCGGGATTTCCATTTTGCCATCCACGACCGTTGTCGATTATACGTCCGCCCGCCGCTTTTGAAACTAGCCCTTTCGATTACCCATCGCCGGGCGGCCCGCGCCGGCACGATCACAGGGAAGGCGCCGAAGACGAACCGGCCATGGAGAACTGAATCGCCGCGATTACTCGTGCCTGAGCGCGTCGACCGGATCCAGGCGCGACGCCTTCATGGCCGGCCACACGCCGAAGAAAACGCCGATGGCCATCGACACCGCGACCCCGGTAACCAGCGCCCACGGCGGCACCTTGGACGGCAGCGAGGGCACCAGCGCGCCCACCAGCATGGTGATCAGCACGGCGATGACGATGCCCAGCAGCCCGCCCAGTCCCGTCAGCGTCACGGCCTCCACCAGAAACTGCCCCACGATATCGCGCCGCCGCGCCCCCAGCGCCTTGCGCACGCCGATCTCGCGCGTCCGCTCGGTCACGCTCACCAGCATAATATTCATCACCCCGATGCCGCCCACCAGCAGCCCCAGACCCGAGATGGCGATGGCCACCAGCCCGATCAGCCCGGTGATGTTGTCGAACTGCTGGATGATCTGGTCGGGCGTCGAGATGGAAAAATCGTCGGGCGTCTGGGTGGCCAGGCGGCGCATCCGCCGCATCGCGCCCTCCACCTCGTAGTAGGCTTCCTGCCGCCTGCCGGGCTTGGCCTTGGCGGTGATCATGTAGGCGGTGATCTGCGGATAGCGCGCTTGCGCGGTGTGCAGCGGGATCGCGAAGTCGTTGTCCTGTCCGTTTTCGCCGAAGAAGCCGCCCTTGGCCTTGGCGTAGACGCCCACCACGGTGTACTCCGCGCCGTCCATCATCACCGTCCGGCCCACCGCCTGCCCATCCGGGTACAGCGCGTCGGCCACGCTCGCGCCCAGCACCACCACGTGCAGGCCGCGCTGCTCTTCGTCGGGCGTGAAGAACCTGCCGGCGGCGAAATCGCGCGGCGAAATGTCGCCCATATTGGCCGACGCCCCATACACGTTGATGGTGTCCGACTCGTAACCCGGCACGCGCGCCATCAGCGGGTTGCCCTCGACCACCGGCGGGAGGTACAGCGTGAGGCCCACGTCCTCCACCGTGGAACACCAGCGGCGAATGGCCGCGGCGTACTCGGGCTTCATGGGCAGCCGCCGCCGTTCCTTGCGCGGAAGCTGGCTGTCCGACATACCCGGGCCTCCCGACGACCGGAACAGGAAGATGTTGTCCGGCCCCAGGTCCTGGAAGAAATCCACCACGCCCTGGCGCAACCCGGTGAGCAGCGACGCCACCGTAACCACCGTGGTGATGCCGATGACGATTCCCAGGATGGTCAGCAGCGAACGGAAGCGGTGCGTCCACACCGCCTGCACGGCCATCTGCATGTTTTCCGTGGCGCTGACGTTCATGGTCTATTCCGCCCGCAGCGCCGCCACCGGATCGAGCTTGGCGGCGCGCGAGGCCGGGTACCACCCCGAGGCCACGCCCACGACGGTCGATACGCCGATCGCCAGCGTCACGTAACCCGCCGTGATGTGCAGGGTCAACTCGAAAATGCGGCCCAGCAGCATGGTCGCGAGCGACCCCACGCCCACGCCCAGCGCGCCTCCCATGGCCGCCAGCACCACGGCTTCGATCAGCACCTGCATCATGATGTCGCCGTGGCGCGCGCCCACCGACTTGCGGATGCCGATTTCGTGCGTCCGCTCGGTCACGCTCACCAGCATGATGTTCATGATCACGATGCCGCCCACCACCAGCGAGATGCAGGTCACCGGCACCACGATGGCCGCCATCATGCCCAGCAACTGGTCGATGAAGCCGCGGATGGCGTCCGGCGTCAGCACGTCGAAATTGTCGGGCTGGCCGGGGCGCGCGTGGAAGTGCGTGCGCAGCGCCACGCGGGTTTCGTCCAGGGCGTCGTCCATGGTCAGCCCCAGCCCCGGCCGGGCGCGGCCGAACACCGCCATCCCGGTGCCCGGGCCCCACAGGCGCACGTAGGCCGAGATGGGGATGTACATCAGATTGTCCGTGTCGCGGCCGAACGACGACCCCATCCGCTCCTGCACTCCCACCACCGTGAACTCGACGTTTTCGACGTGGATCGTCTTGCCCACCGGGGACGTATCCGGCGGAAACAGCGTGTTGCGGATGGTGTCCCCGATCACCGCCACGAAGGCGCGGGAACGGTCCTCCCGGTCGGTGAAGAAACGGCCGTCCACCACCACGATGTCGCGGATGCTGGCCATGTCCGCCGATACGCCGCTCACCGCGGCGTCGTCGCAGCTCTGGTTCTCGCGCTTCACGTCGGAGACGTGCGTGCGGTAGGGGCTGAACAGCACCTGGCCGCCCACCACCGATTCCAGGTACCGCATGTCGTCCGCGCGAATCGGCTTGTTGCGCTTCATCTTGTCGAAATACTCGCGGCGGCTCAGCCGTCCGACGGAGACGATCTGCGCCACCAGAAACGATTTCGACCCGAAAGCCTTGGCGGTGCTTTCCTCCGCGTACACCCCCAGCCCGCTGATGGCCGCGCCCACCATGATCACGCTGGCCACTCCGATGATCACCCCCAGCAACGTCAGGAAGCTCCGCAGCTTGTGCGCGCGGATGGAATCCAGCGCCAGACCGAAGGCATTCTGAAATGGCCGCAGCGAACGGATGAACCCAGAATCGCGGGGCACGAATTGGGGCATTTCAGTTTAGGATAACGTAAGATGGAGGAGCGCCGTTCCCTTGCCGGCGCCGCGGCCCATGTTCCTTCTTCGTTTGGCGTATACGACGCAGTTTCTGATCGCCCTGATCGCCGTGCTGTTGCTGTGGAGCCAAGTCGGCGGCGCGGACCATTTCGACCTGACCCCCTGGCACTTCAAGCTGGCTCTCTCGGCGGGCGCCGCCTTCGCCATCGTGAAGGCCACCGCCGCCGCCGTCTCGCGCGAACGGGCATGGAACGGCGGAACCCTGAAATGGTTTGGCATCCTGCTGGCCATTCTGATCGCCTGCGGTCTGGTCACCCTGTGGGTTCACAGGAACCTGGAGGACGACGGCGACGGGGACGACAGTAGTGCCACGGCGTGCATCCACTCCCCGGCCGGCTCCGGCCCAGCGCGGCTGTCCGGCTGGTAGCCGCATGGCCCGGAATCCGAAGCCCGGCGCCGGGCTGGCGCGCCATTCCCATTCCCAGGCGATGCTGCCGGGGCTGTTGTTGTGCCTGCTGACGCTGGCCGTCTACGCCAACACGCTGGGCCTCGGTTTCGCCCTGGACGCGGTCGCCCTCGTCACAGGCGACCCCCGCGTTCACGCCGCCACCCTGGGGAATCTCGGCCTCATCTTCCGCAACGATTACTGGTGGCCGAGCTCCGTCGACACCTTGTACCGCCCCCTGACCACGCTCTCGTTTCTGTTCAACTATTCCATTCTGGGCAACGCCGAAAACCCCGCCGGCTATCACGCCGTCAACGTCCTCCTGCACTGCGTCAACTCGCTGCTGGTTTTTCGACTGGCGCTCGGAGTACTCCGCTCCCGCAAACCGGCCTTCTTCGCGGCGGCCCTGTGGGCGATGCACCCCATCGCCACCGAGGCCGTCGCCAACGTCGCCGGACGCGCCGACCTGCTGGCCACATTCGCGGTGCTCGCCGGCCTGTTGCTGTACATCCGCGTCGTGTCCCAGGCGGAGGGCCGGTGGCCGCTCGCGGTCGCGGCCCTGTTCGCGGTTTCGGCGGGTGGAGTGTTCTCGAAGGAGAGCGCCGCCGTCTGGCTGCCTACGGCGCCGTAGCCGCTTCGCTGCTGCTCATGGTCTGCCTCCTGCATTGGGTCTTCAGCGGCGCCCCGGTTCCGGAGATGCCTTTCGTCGACAATCCGCTGCGCGGCGCGGGTTTTTGGGCAGCCCGATGGACCGCCGTCCGCATGATCGGCGCCGACCTGCTGCTGCTTGCCTGGCCGCTGAACCTCTCGTGCGGCCGCGGCTTCAGCCAGATCGTGCCCGTGCTCTTCTTCGACCCGGGAGCATGGCTGGCGCTGGCGGCGGTTGCGGGAATCCTGGCGGCCGTCCTGAAGCGGCGGCGCGAGGACAAGTCGATGTTCTGGGCCGCCGGCATGTTCGGACTGGCGCTCCTTCCGGTTTCGAACCTGGCGATCCCGATCGGCGCCACCATGGCGGAGCGCTTCCTCTACCTTCCTTCGATTGCGTTCGCCATGGCGGTTGCCGCGCTGTTGGGGCGCCTGAAATCCCCCGCCCGCGCCCAGACCGCGCTGGTCTGCGCCCTGCTCCTGCTGGCTGGCCGCACCATGGTCCGCAACCGCGACTGGCAGGACAATCTCACCCTGGCGCGGAGCGACGTGAACAGCGCTCCGCACAGCGCCCGCCTGCATGAGATGCTGGCGTCGTCCCCGTTCGAGCGGGACCCCGCCGGCAACCTGGATGCCGCCATTCAAGCCGGTGAGGCGGCTTGGGAAATCCTGCGGCCGCTCGCTCCGGACAGGATCTTTCAGCAGACGCCCGCGCGGTTGGGGGCTTACTATCGCATCGAAGGCGACCGCCTCGGGGCGCCCGCGAACCGCGCCTGGTACGAAAAGTCGCTGGCTGTCCTGAGCCGCGCCCGCCAGGCGTCGCAGGCCATCGAGAGGGCTTACGACCGGGCCCAACTGACGCACGGCAAGCCGCTGGCCACCCGCGTCGCCTATCAGCCCGTGTACCTGGAACTGGGGGTCACCCTGACCCGGCTGGGCAGGCATGCCGAAGCCATCGACGCGTTCCGCTATGGGAGAGAGATCGATCCTCGAACCCCGGCGGTATACGACCGCATGGCGGACGCATACATGGCGCAAGGCGAACCGCAACGCGCCGCCGTCGTGCCGCTGGGCAAGACCCTGCTGCTGGGCGCGGCGCCGGAAACCCTCGAGCGGCTCGCCGCAATCTACGGCGGCGGTTCCTGTGCCATCGAGCGGGGCGCCGGCTGGTTGCGGCTCGACGAGTCCTGCCCGGCGCTGCGCGCGGATCTGTGCGCGGCGGAGGCCGATCTGGCGGATTCGCTGCGGAACGCCCGCATGCCGGAACCAGCCCGCCACGTCGCCGTGCGCGCGCACGAACGGGGCTGCGCCAGCGGGAATTGAAGCGCCATGTCCCTCCGCGCTCACTTCATGAAGGCGGTGGGCAGACCCCGGCGCGCGCACAGAGCCCGGAAGGCGGGGTCGCGGTGCAACAGGTCGAACGCCGGATCCACGGCCATGAAGACGGCGTCCGTCAGGTGCGCGCCGGCGGCCTTGCGGAGCCAGTCGATGGCTTGCGCACCATCGCCCATCCCCACCAACGTGCGTGCCAGCGCTACCGCGGCGATCCCTTTGGTCCGCTGAATCTCGAGCAGCTCGGCCAGCGTGGCGCGTGCATCCGCGAGGCGGCCGGCGCGGGCCTGCGCGTTGCCCAGCCGGCCGAGCACCTCGGTCGCGCCAGGAGCGTGCTCCAGAACCTTCTGGAAGCTCACAATGGCCTCGGGTAGTTTTCCGGTTTCCGCCTGGCAGTTGCCGATAACGAAATAGGCCGGGAAGTACTCCGGGTCCATCTGCAAGTGACGCCGCGCTTCGCTCATGGCCTCGCCGTAACGGCGGGCGCAGTAGAGCGTGGTGCAGCGGTTGTTGCTGGCGATGATGGAGAGCGGATCGGTCTGCTGCGCCAGTTTGAGCTGCGCGAAGGCGTCGTCGAAGCGGGCCTGCGAGGTGAGCGCCAGGGCGTAGGTGCGGCGCACGCCGGCGCTGTTGGGGTTGAGCTCGAGGGCGCGGCGGAAGGAGCGCTCGCTGGCGGTCCAATCGTAATCGTAGGAGTAGGCGAGGCCTCCGAGGGCGGCGTGCGCTTCGGCGTTCATGGGGTCGATCTCCAGCGCGCGGCGCGCGGCCGCCTTGGCCTTGGCCGCCTCCTCGTCCACCGAACCCATCGCCTGGAATTCCATGTTGGCGTGAACCGAGGCCAGGGCGGCCCAGGCCTCGGCGAAGAGCGGGTCGATCTTCACTGCGCGCTCGAAGTGCGGCAAGCTCTCGTCGAAGCGCTGCCAGTCCGACTTGATGTAGCGGCCGCGCCAATACTCGTCGAGCGCTTCGGCGGGCGGCGTGTGGCTCGCCCGGCTGGCCCCGGCCGCCTGCTCCACGCCCAGCGCGTGGTTCACGGCGCGCTGGATGTCGGCGGCCACGTCGCGAAGCCCCGCCATCTCGCGCTCGTAGCCGCTGGACCACAGGTGGTACCCGGTGCGGGCGTCGATCAACTGGGCAGTCACGCGGACCTGGCCGTCCCCGGTCCGCACGCTGCCTTCGAGAATTGCGATGACGCCCAGTTGCCAGCCGATCTTGCGGACATCCTCGCTCTTGCCGCGGAACTGGAAGGCCGACGTGCGCGCCACCACGCGCAGGCCGGGCTCTTCGGCCAGATCGGTGGTGAGATCTTCCACGAAGCCGTCTCCGATGTGCGCGTTTTCGGGGATTCCATCCAGGTTGGTGAACGGCAGGACCGCAATCGATGGCGTGGCGCGGCGCCAGGAAGGAATCAGCCACCACGCCCCCAGCCCGGCCAGAAGCAGCAGGCCAGCCGCCACGGCGGGGACCTTCCAGGAGCGCGGATGGGCCGGCGGAGTCTGGGCGGCCGAGGCGGCTGGCACCCGGAAGACCGGAACGTAGGCTCCCCTGGGGATCTCGATCACCGCCCCATCCGCCGGAGCATCCGCATAGTACTCGCGCAACCGCCGGCGCAACAGGGTGGCCTGGGCGCGGACCACGGAATCGAAGCGGGGGTCGAAATCGGGCCGGCGGCCAAAGACGCGAACCGCTACCGTGGATTCCTTGATCTCCTCCTGCCGCCCTTCCAAAGTTTCCTCGACGACGAAGCGCAGGAAGGCAGCCAGGCGAGGCGAAGCCGCGAAACCGGGGGAGGCCATCACGCGATTCAGGCTATCCCGGACGGTGGCTTCGTCCGGCACAGCCTGAGGGGCGGTTGCTGATTTTTTCAACACAGCAGAATGACTCGAAGGCGGCTGCCGCTGACGCCGGGCCGTTTCCGGTGGGCAGCCTGCAAACTCTTGCGATCAAAGGTAGTTTAGCATGCTAATTACCTGAACTAACTTCCCATTTAACAGGCCCCGGTACTACACTCGCACCTCAACCCAGGGAACTGCGGCGACCCACGCCTGCGCCAGCAGGCATCAGCCGGTTCGCCGCTCGACTGGCATCACGCAAACGCGGGCCTGGGCGCTCCTGGCGGCAGGCGCGCCCGGCCCGCGAGTTTCGGAGAACGCATGACAAGGCTTTTCGGACGACCGCAATTCCTGATAGCGCTGCTCGTGACCACCGCCACTGTGGGGCTGGCTCAGCCCAACTGGACGGCCCGCTGGCAGACGCCTCAAGGGCGCCAGGCCGGCGCCATGGTTTACGACGCGGCGCGCGGCCAGCTCGTGATGTTCGGCGGGCGCGCCTATCCCGGCCAGGACAGCAACGACACCTGGGTGTGGGATGGCTGGAACTGGACCCAGAAGTTCCCCGCTCACCAGCCCTCGGCGCGGTCGGGGATGGCCATGGCTTATGACGCCCACCATCAGCAGGTGGTGCTGTTTGGCGGGCAGGTCGGCTGCCACTATAGCAGCGGCGCGGAGTGGAACAACTTCGGCACATCGCAGGGCGACACCTGGACCTGGGACGGCAACGACTGGACGCAGATGACGCCGGCGAAGTCGCCCGAAGCGCGCGGCTTCCACGGCATGGCCTACGATGCCGTGCGCCAGCGGGTGGTGCTGTTCGGCGGCATCAACTACAGCAGCACCTTCCAGGTCCTCGGCGACACCTGGACCTGGGACGGCGCCACCTGGACCCAGCAGAGCCCCACCTACAGCCCGGCGGCGCGGCGGTCGCTCTCGATGGCCTGGGACGATGCCCGCGGCCAGGTGGTGCTCTACGGCGGCACGAACGCTCTCTACGATGCCGGTGGCATGCAGGATACCTGGGTTTGGGATGGCGCCAACTGGACGGTCAAGGACATGTGGGGCGTGCCGGGCTTGGTGTGGGATGCCGCCATGACCTACGACTCCGACCGGCGGCGCGTGGTGCTGACCGGCGGGTTCAGACCGGGCGCCGGCTACAACAACGATGAGATTCAGGCTTATGAATGGGATGGCCAGCAGTGGTTTCGGACGTACTCTGGGCAGTACGGCTCCAGCCCCTACTCGCGCCGCAGCCACGCCATGGCCTACGACCCGGTGCGCAACCAGACCGTGATGTTCAGCGGCGACGGCATCGAGGACGGCACCCTGCTGACCGATACCTGGTTCTACTCCGCCGGCAGTTTCGTCGAGCGGCCGGCCCAGGTCACCCCGGGCGCCCGCATGGTCTACGATGCCGCCACCCAGCAACTGGTGATGCTGGCGGGGGCCACGCATCGCACCGTGGACTACTGGGGCGACGGTTGGGACGAAAACGGGCAGGGCGATTCGGAAACCTACATCTGGGATGGCACGCGCTGGCAGATCTCGACCGGGAACGGGATCGGGCAGTGGCGGGCCTATTACTCCATGGCCTACGATGCGGCCCGCCAGCAGGTGGTGCTGTTCGGCGGGTACTACTGGGACAACAACAATAACATCGTCTACCTGAACGACACCTGGGTGTGGGATGGAACCAACTGGAGCAGGAAATTTCCCGCCACCAGCCCGTCGGCGCGCATTGGCGCCGCCATGGCGTTCGATGCGGTCCACAACAAGATCGTGCTGATGGGCGGCTACAACGGGACTAACTATAGTATCGACGGGACCAACTTTTATAACGACACCTGGACGTGGGACGGAACGAACTGGACCCAGGTGGTGCAAAACACCCCCATGAGTACCCTCTCCGACGGCAGCTTCACCCTGCCCGCGCTGCGCCAGCTTGCCGGCATGGCGTGGGATCCGGTGCGCCAGAAGGTGACGCTCTTCGGCGGCCTGGTGAACTACTGTACGTACTCGGCCTACTGTTCGAGCACCTGGGTGACCGCCTGTTTCAACGACCTTTGGACGTGGGATGGCACCGCCTGGACCCAGATCAAACCCTCGCCCGCGCCGCCCGAGCGCGAGAGCCCCGGCATGGATTGGGACGCCAATCTCAACAAGATGGTGGTCTTCGGCGGAGACTCCCAGACGCTTGGTTTGCTCAACGATACCTGGACATGGGACGGCACCAAATGGGCGCAGTTGACCACCGCCAACAGTCCGCCTGCCCGCGAGTATTTCGCCATGGCCTTCGACGGCGCCCACAGCCGCATGCTCATGTATGGCGGCGTCGGCAGCACGGCGCTGGGTGGCACCCAACCCGACATGTGGGACTTCGGCCCGCCGCCCGCCGTGGGCAACATTCTGGTGCAAACCAATATCGCGGCCGCCAGCTACGGCATTTCGGGTCCGCCCCCATACAACGGCAGCGGCGCCAGCGCGGACTGGAACAACGCGCCCCCGGGCACTTACACCATTACTTATAATTCGGTTGCGGGATGGATTACCCCGGCGTCCGACACGCAAACCCTGGCGGCGGGCGGCACCATCGTCTTCGCGCACGGGTACACGATAGCCCCCGGCTCAGTGACGGTGAGTGCCAACATCGCTGGAGCGGGTTTCATGATCGCGGGCGAACAGCCTATGTCCGGCACCGGGATGTCCTTCTCGCAAAGCGGCGTACCGCCCGGAACGTACACCATTTCCTGGACGCCGGTCGGCGGTTACATCACCCCCGCCGGATCGAGCGCCACGCTGGCGGCGGGCGGCTCCATCGGCTTCACCGGCGGCTACACCGCCCTGCCAGCCACCGGGACCATCACCGTTTCCACCAATGCGGCCGGAGCTTCCTTCGATATCTCCGGCCCCGCCAGTTACCCCGGAACCGGCTCGCTCATCCAACCCGGCGCACCGCCCGGAGCCTACACCATCACGTACAATTCGGTGGCCAACTATGTGACTCCGCCGCCCGAGACCAAGACGCTCGCGGCCGGCAACTCGATCGCCTTCACCGGCAACTACACCACCGGCTCCGCCGCGCCCAGCGCGGGCTGGATGATGGTGTCGCCCAACAACCCCATTCCGCGCGCCAGCCCTTCCATCGTCTACGATGCCGCCCGCGGCCAGACGGTGATGTTCGGCGGCAATCGCGGCTTCTCGGCCGGCGAGAGCGATACCTGGGTGTGGGACGGCACGCGCTGGATTCACAAAGCGCCCGTCACCAGCCCGCCCGGCCGCACCGGCGCGCTCATGGTCTACGACGGCACGCATCAACTGGTGATGATGATGGGCGGCGGCTCGGTCGCCTCCGGCGCCTCGACCGACGTGTGGCTGTGGGACGGAATCAACTGGACGCGCAAGGTGCCCGCCCATCCCGTAATCGGCCAATTCGCGGTTTACGATTCCGCGCACCAGCAGGTGGTAATGATCGTCTGGGACAACACCAACTACCGCAACGACACCTGGACCTGGGATGGCACGGACTGGACCCAGCAGTACCCTACCCTGAGTCCGGGATATAACCCAACCTATATGGAGGCCCGCAGCATGGTCTACGATGCCGCGCGCCAGCGGGTGGTGCTGCTAGCGTATGACTGGGACTGGGATGAAACCCATACCTTCACATGGGACGGGACCAATTGGACGGATTGCGGCAAGCAGCATCCCGGCCCCATCTACGGCCCCACACAATACGATCCCGTGCGGCAACAGGTGGTTTCCATCGGCGGCGAGGACGACTGGGCAGGGACCGCCAACCCCAACCAGGTCTGGGGCTGGGACGGCACCCAGTGGAGCGTCGTGGCTACGCTGGCCGCTCAGCCGCCGCACGGAGGGACGCTACTGTACGACACCGCCCGTTCGCAGTTCCAGCAGGTGGCCACGGGCTCCTTCAACGATATCTGGACCTGGGACGGATCCAGCGCGAACTGGGTCCAGCAGACCCTCGATCCCGACGGACCCTCGGAGGTCCGCGGCGTGATGGCCTACGACTCGGTGCGCGACCAGACGGTTCTCTACGGCGGCGTCTTCGATACCATCTTCAGCTCGGGTTGGGTATCGGGGCCCTACACGTGGCTCTGGAACGGCCTGAGTTGGACGCAGGCCAACGTGCCGGGTCCGAACCCGTCGCGCACCACCGAGGCGGCGGCCTTCGACCCGGTGCGCGGCCAGTTGGTCCTGTTTGGCGGCGCCGACACCTACACGCAGTCCGGCGGCCCCAGCTCCGGCGGCTCCGAGTATTTCAATGACACCTGGGTCTGGGACGGCGTGCAATGGACCCAGAAGACACCTGCCGTGCCCGCGCCGTCACCCGCGGCGCGCATCGACCACATGATGGCGTGGGACGGCGCTCGCCAGAAGATCGTGCTGTTCGGCGGCAAGGGCGCGCCCTCGTCCTCCGACTTCACCCAGGCGGTGATGAACGACACCTGGACCTGGGACGGCGCCAACTGGACGCAGTTGAGCCCGTCGGGCAGCATTCCGCCCGCCCGCGGCGCGGGCGCGCTGGTTTACGACGACTCGCGCCAGGTGGTGGTGCTGTTCGGCGGCTACTCGTCGTCCGGCGCCAAGCTCAACGACATGTGGGAATGGAACGGCACGACCTGGACGCCGCGCACGTTCAGCGGCGGCCCGGCGGCGCGCTCCCACCATCGCATGACTTACGATTCCTACCGCCAGCAGACCGTCCTGGTGGGCGGGCAGAGCGGCGTCACGGCCACGCCGTACTTCACCGACATCTGGACCTGGGACGGCTCCACCTGGACCCAGCAACACCCGGCGCTCTCGCCGCCGGTCACGGAATCGCCGGTCATTGCCTATGACTCTGCGCGTCACCAGACCCTGCTCTGGGGCGGCGTAGTCAATAGCGCGCCCGGAAGCACCCCTCTGCTCGGCGACACCTGCGGCGGCGGCGGCTGCGTCTATGCCTGGTATTACGGCGAAGAGATGTGGGCATGGGGGGATTCCACTGGCGCCATCGGCGTCTCCACCAACCTGAGTTCGGCCACGTTCCTGCTCAGCGGTCCGGTGGATTACACCGGCGGCGGCACCACGTTCAGCCAGGCCGGCGCACCCGCCGCGGATTACACCATCGTCTACGGCGCGGTGGCGGGCTACGCCACGCCGCCCATCGAAACCAAGACGCTGCCGGTGGGCGACCTCATCACGTTCACCGGAACCTATGTGCCGATCGCTTCGGCCACCGGCGCCATCAGCGTGACCACGAATCTGTCCTCGGCCCTGTTCACCATCGCCGGCCCGGCCGCCTTCGCCGGCGGCGGCACCTGGTGGGCGCAGGCGAATTGCCCGCCGGGGACTTACACCGTCACTTATGCCGCGGTGCCCGGCTACACCACGCCGGCCCCACAGACACAAACCCTGACGGCCGCCGGCAGTCTCAGTTTCGGCGCCACCTACAACTTGCCGGGAAGCCATCTCACCGTGACCGGCTTCCCCAACCCCACCACCGCCGGCTCCGCCGGCAACTTCACCGTCACCGCGCAGGATTCCGGCGGCAACACCCTCACCGGGTACACCGGCACGCTGACTTTCACCAGCTCGGACGCCGAAGCAGCGCTGCCGTCCAGTTACACCTTCGTGGCCGGAGATAGCGGCACGCACCAGTTCAGCGCCACCCTGAAGACCGCCGGCTCGCAGTCCATCACCGCCACGGACGGCAGCATGTCCGGGTCCCAGACCGGCATCGCCGTGCAGGCCGGCGCCCCCGCGTCCATCACCGCCTCGGGCGGCACGCCGCAAAGCGCCGCCATCGGCGCCGCCTTCGCCACGGCGTTGCAAGCCACCGTCAAGGACGCCTACGGCAACGCCGTGAGCGGCGTCACCGTCAGCTTCTCCGCGCCCTCGAGCGGCGCCAGGGCGACCCTGTCGGCCGCCTCGGCCACCACCAACGCTTCCGGCGTGGCCAGCGTCACCGCCACCGCCAACGGCACCATCGGCGGCTATAGCGTCTCCGCCAGCGTCTCAGGCGTCAGCGGCACGGCCACCTTCGCCCTCACCAACCTGGCCGGCGCCCCGGCTGCCATCGCGGTCTACGCCGGCAACAACCAGACCGCCACCGTGGGTGCTGCGCTGGCCGTCGCCCTGGCGGCCAAGGTCACCGACGCCGGTGGCAATCCGCTTTCCGGCGTGGCCGTCACCTTCACGCCGCCCTCGATCGGCGCGGGCGGGTCCTTCACCTCGAGCGCCGCCGTCTCCACGGATGCCTCGGGCATCGCCACCGCACCAGCCTTCACCGCCAACGGCACCGCCGGCGCCTACTCGGTGAAGGCCACCGTGGCGGGCGTCGCCACTCCCGCCACCTTCGCGGAAACCAACCTGGCCGGCCCTCCCGCCTCGATCACCGCCACCGGCGGCACGCCGCAAACCGCCAGCCTCAATTCACCCTTCGCCACCGCCCTGCAAGCCACCGTCAAGGACAGCTACGGCAATGCGGTGAGCGGCGTCACCGTCAACTTTTCCGCCCCCACCTCCGGCGCCAGCGCCACCCTCTCGGCCGCCTCGGCCACCACCAACTCGAGCGGCATCGCCAGCGTCACCGCCACCGCCAACGGCGCCACCGGCAGCTATAGCGTCTCCGCCAGCGTCTCGGGCGTCGGCGGCACGGCCACCTTCGCCCTCAGCAACGTGAACACCAACGTCACCGTGCAGACCTCGCCCGCCGGCCTGGCGTTCTCCGTCGATGGCGTCACCTACACCGCGGCCCGCACTTTCGTCTTTACCGTGGGCAGCACGCATACCGTCTCGGTCGCGAGCCCCATCCCCACCGCCGCCGGCACGCAACTGGCCTTCTCCGCCTGGAGCGACGGCCAGGCCATCACCCACACCATCACGGCAACCTCCACGCCCACCACCTACACCGCCAGCTTCGTCACCCAGTACCAGTTGACCACCGCGGTTTCTCCCGCCGGCGCGGGCGCCGTCACCCCCGCCACGGGCTTCTTCAACGCCGGCTCCACGGTGGCGCTCCACGCCGCCGCCAACGGCAGTTTCAGCTTCTCCGGCTGGACCGGCCCGGTCACCGTCACCGGCTCCGCCGATACCACCGTGGCGATGACCGGCCCGCTCTCGGTGACCGCCAATTTCCAGTCCTCCTTCGCATCGCTCGCGCCCACCTCCGTGTTTATCCAGTTCTACCTTGGCACCGACCCCTCGGCCGCGGCCCAATCCGTGGCCCTCGCCACCGGCGTCTCCGAGAGATTCACCGTCAGCTTGGCCAGTTCCGCGCAGGGCCTCATCTCCGTCACCCCCTCGAGCGGCTCGTCGCCGGCCAGCCTCACCGTTTCGCCGGTCGACAACCACAGCCTGGCGGCCGGACTCTACGGCACGCAGTTCGACGTGGTTCTCGCCGACGGCACCCGCTTGACCGAACAGGTGGAGCTGCAGATCTTCGCCCTGCCTTCGCTGCGCCCCATCCCCGCCTCGCTGAGCTTCGCGGCGCAGGGCGGATCCACCGCCGTCTCCACGCAGGCCCTGGCGGTGGCCGCCTATGTCCGCAATATCGGCTTCTCCCTCAGCGTCACCTACGGCTCGCCGCAGGACCCCGCCTGGCTCAAGCTGGACGTTTCCGGCGGCACCACCCCCCTGACCGTCAACGTGACCGCCGATCCCACCGGCCTCACCGCCGGCCCGCACCAGGCCACCATTATGGCCACCTCCGCCAGCGCCTCCAACAGCCCGCTGGCCATCCCCGTGATCTTCGCCATCGGCGCTCCGCCGCCGCCCGTGCAGGCGATCGCGGTCTCGGCCATCGAAAACGCGGCCAGTCTGCTCGGCGGCGCCGCCGCGCCCAACGACATCCTCTCCGCCTTCGGCAGTTTCCCGGGCTGCGCCTCGGCCCAGGTGCTGGTGGACGGCGCCTCCACCACGGTGTTCTACTCCTCGCCCTCGCAGGTCAACTTCCTGATGCCGGCCAGGGTGGTGTCGGAGGCGTCGGCCAGCGTGCAGTTCACCTGCAATGGCATCGGTTCGCAACCCATCCCGGTGCCCATCGCGGGCGCCGCGCCGGGCGTTTTCACGGTGACGCAGAACGGCGCCGGGCAGGCGGCCATCGTCAACCAGGACGGCAGCCTGAGCGCGCCCGCGCCGGCCGGGACCGTTGTGCAGGTCTACGGGACGGGCTTCGGGCCGTACAACCCGCCCAGCGCCGACGGCCTCACGCGCCTGGCCGGGACGGTGACGGCCACCCTCGGGGGCGTTCCGCTGACGGTGCTGTACGCCGGCGAAGCGCCGGGCTGGACCACCGGCTTGCAGCAGATCGACGCGATGATCCCGGCTGGCCTAGCGCCGGGAACCGCGCCGCTGGTGCTGCAAGTCGGCGCGGCGCAAAGCCAGGCAGGGGTGACGCTGACGGTAAGGTGAGGGAACCGCGGTAAACTGCCGGTGCGCCTGGTTTCCCTAGAACGGGAAGTCTTTGTGCGTCGCCTCGTGGTACACGGCGGCATTGACCAGGTAGCGGTACGGATTCACTGGCGTACCACCATTGCGGACCTCGTAGTGGAGGTGCGGCGCGGTGACCCGGCCGCTGGCTCCGGCGGCCCCAATCAACTCGCCCCGGCGGACTTCCTGCCCGGCGAAGACGAAGAACTTGGAGAGGTGGCCGTAACGTGTGGAGATGCCGGCGCCGTGATCGATCTGGATCAAGCGGCCGTAGCCGCCTTCCATGGCGGCGAACGTCACCACCCCGTCGGCGGCGGCCCGCACGGGAGTTCCGACAGGGGCGCTGATATCGACGCCGAAATGGAACTCGCTGCCCTCACCCGAGAGCGGGTCGGTGCGCGTGCCGAATGAACCGGTCAGATTGCCCTCGACAGGCCAGAGATTGGGAGTGGAGTTGGTCTGAAAGCCGAGCGAGTGGTGGCTCTGCATGGCCAGCAGATTGGCATTGCGCAGGAAGTTGTAATCTTCCAGGCTTTCGGCGAAGGTCGGCACCAGTTTGCCCTCGGCGGAGAGATCCGCGGGGCCCTCCAGCTTCTGCGGGATCCCGTACGCCATGGCGACTTCCTTGGCGTTTAGCTCGAGGCTGGCAAGCTGATCGTTCTTCTGGTTGACCACTTTCTGCAAATTCTGGTAACCGGCGCGGAGGCGATCGGCTTCCTGGCTCAGCGAGTTGTACTGGGCGACCTTCCAGGCCATTCGGGCGTAACTCGCCACAAATCCGAATGCGGAGAAACATCCCAGGAGAGCCAGAGCCAGAATAGAGTAGACGGCTTGGTGGGGAATGTGAATACGCCGGAGGCGGCCGCGCAGCGAGTGGGCCACCACCACAACGAAGTACTCCTGCTTCACTGACTTCTCCTGACCGCGTCCTTGAGATTCGGGACGAATATCCGCTCCCGGGACCCGGTTGGGACTCTTTAATACAGATCGGCTGAGTGAAACTGAAACTTTAACACCAGCGGCACACCGTTGTCAAGACTTATCTTATCCTTGCAAGTGATTGAAAAATCGAGTATTATGCCAGTGTAACGTGGCCAGGAGAATCCCCGGAAGTTTGTTTGTGCGCAACCTCGTGGAGCGGCGCAGTCTGCTGTTCCAACTGGTGCGGCGCGATTTCGAGTTGCGCTTCGTGGGGTCGGCCATCGGGTGGATCTGGGGTCTGATTCATCCGCTGGTGCTCCTGCTGAGCTGGGTTTACATCTTCCAGGTCTGTTTACACATGCAACCGCCCAAGGGAGTGGCCAGCTACCCGCTGTTCATTTTCTCGGGGATGCTTCCCTGGCTGCTGTTCAGCGACACGGTGCAGCGGTCGGCGGCCAGCCTGCTGGACCACGCCAACCTCATCACCAAGTCGATCTTCCCCTCGGAGATCGTGCCCGTGTCGGTCTTTCTGTCGTCGCTGGTAAGCCACCTGCTGGCTCTAACCCTGATGGTGGGCGCGGCGGCCGCGATACTTCACAAGTTCAGCGCGTTTCTGTTGCTGCTGCCGTTCTACATGTTCCTGGTGGGGCTTTTCGCGGTGGGACTGGGCTGGGCGATGGCCGCCCTGCACGTGTTTCTGCGCGATACCGCGCAGTTCCTGAGCGTGGTGCTGACGTTCTGGTTCTGGCTCACGCCGATTATGATTCCGGAGGAACGGGTTCCGCCGTACCTCCACCTGCTGCTGGCCGCCAACCCGATGAACTATGCGGTGCGGGTGTACCGCTCGGCGCTGCTGGAGGCGCGCTGGCCGCATCCGGGGGACGTGGCCATCCTGGCGGCCTCCTCGGCGCTGGTGTTCGTGCTGGGGGGGCTGTTCTTCCGGTACATGAAGCGCGGGTTCGCGGACGTGCTGTAGGAGTACGGCCTAAAACCGCAGATCTTCGCGGCTGAAGACCAGGTCGCGGTCGAGGACCATCTGGAGCATGCTGCCGCGGGGGAGCGTGACGTCGGCACGCTTATCGTGCAAGATGGTCGCCAGGCCGGCGGCGGCTCCGGCGGCCGCGCCAATGCCCACCCCTCCCAGAGGATGTCCGGCGGCGGCGCCCGCCATCGAGCCGACCCCGGCGCCCACACCCGTTCCGATAGCCACGGTGCGCGCATCGCCCGAACTGTCGCGTTCTCCGGTGACACCGCCTTCCTTGGGATCCACCTGGCCGCGGCCGGAATCCGCCGAACCGAGGCGCGAGCGGAAGTCGCGGGTCACGCCGTTCGGCAGCGTCAGGGTTTCGAAGCGGATGAACAACTGGCCTTTGCCTTTGACACCCTTGGCCGGCTTGCTTACGGTGACAACTCCGTTCACGAAGCTGCCGCGCGGGATCGCCAGGCGGCCGCCGGCGTATACCGGGACCGACACTTCCAGATACACGGCATCCCCTTCGTGCGCGTGTCTGGTGTCGAGGGCGTTGCGCAGGGCCAGCGCCACGCGCGAGCCGGCTGGGACGATGTAACCGGCATCGGCGGCCGGCAACTCGGGCCTGCGTTGGATGGGGGCCGGAACCGGCGCGGGATCGGGCGGAGGCGCATTGGCGGAGGCGGGAGGCCCCTCACGGACGTATACCAGTTCGCCTTCCGTGGTCCCGCCGCGCTCGACGATCTGGCGGGTGACGATGAGCGTCGAGCGGTCGCGGGACAGCTCCCAACGGTCCATCACGGTGTAGTCGTGGGCTCCCGTGACAATCGTGCTGGTGAGGAGCGCCGCGCCTTCCCATTTGACCACGCTGCTCCACGAGTCCGGACCGGCCTGGATGCGGGTTTCGGTGCCGTCGAGCAGCCATGTCCACTGAATGGCGGAGCCATTCTCCCCGGGGGTGGAACAGCGGATGGCGATGTCCTGCTGGGTCACCTCGAGGACCGGGCTGGGTGGGACGGCCAGGGCGCGCGAGTTGCTGCCGCGCGCGTCCAGAAACCATTTGCCGGAGAAATCGCGGTCGGCATCCACGGCCGAAAGCGGAACGATCGGCGCCAACAGAAACAGGACAACGGTTACCCAGGCTGCCGGCCGCAACATGACTGTAGGTTAGCACTGCCGGGCGCCGTTGGGAATTCGCGGCACTACGGATGCGCAACACTACGGATTCCCGTGCAGCTTCTTGACGAGCCAGGCCATATTGCGGCCGAGGACCTTCATGGTGCGGATGCCTTCTTCGTCCCTCTCCACTTCGCCCGGCTCGCGGCCCATGCCGATGTTCCAGTAGCACGAGCCCGGCACGATCATCTCCGTGATCAGGAAGAAGTGGTTGAGGGTGTCGAAGGCGTGGATGGCCCCGGCGCGGCGCACGGCCACCACGGCGGCCCCCACTTTGCGGCGGAACATGCCCCCATTGGCGCCCGAGACCATGCAGGCGCGGTCGACCAGGGCTTTCATCTCCGCCGAGACGTCCGTCACGTAGGTCGGCGAGCCGAGCAGGATGGCGTCGGCGGCGTCCATTTTTTCGATGCAGACGTTGCCAAAGTCGTCCTCCTGCGTGCATCGGCGGTCTTTCCGGACGCTGCACTTGCGGCAGGCGCGGCAACCGTGCATCGTGACGCCGCTCAGTTCCACCAGTTCGGTCTCGAGGCCCTCGGCTCGCAGCTCGCCCAGGACATGGTTCAGCAGGATGGCAGTGTTTCCGCCTCGCCGGGCGCTGCCGTTGATAGCGACGACTTTCATAAGGAGACCACCTGTCGCTCTCCATTGTCGCGCACGGCGAAGCGGGCCGCGGTTGCCTCTGTGGGGCAGGTTGGCAACCTGCGGCGGGTTGACAACCCGCCTGCCGGCATTGGCACAAAAGCCGGCAGTCTGCCAGCCTGGCCCACGGAACGTGGGTGAACCCACATCCCGCGGCCGGACTACCGGGCTTGCTTGTACATCTGCAGAAGCATCACCACCGGCGTCTTGGCCAGCACGCCGTGGGGCAGTTGCGGGGACATGTGCACGAAGGCGCCGGCCTGGGCGTCGAAGGTGTCCGGACCCAGCGTGAGGCGCGCCTCGCCGCTGTGGATGTAAATACTGGCGGACATGGGGGCGGTGTGGGCGGAGAGTTCCTGGCCGGGCGCGAAACCGAAGACCAGGATCTTGACGTGGGCGTCGTCGTACAGCGTGCGGCTGAGAATGCCGTTCTCGGGAATGGGGACCTCCCCGGCGAGGCTGGGAATCAGTGTGTAGTCCACCCTTCCATTGTCGGCCGGACACGGCGGAATTGCAGCCGGATTGGCTGCTTCCCGGGCCCTTACCGGAACGGTCATGGGAGTACCAACCATTGCCCCGAGCGGCAGCTCGGATTATCATCGGGCTAAGTCCGGTTGTTAAGACGCCAGTCGCCGGAAGATCACGGGAATGCAGAGGAGGGCTCCGCTGGAACTCGAAAGTTGGATGGACGCCGGCGATCCTACGCCGACCACAGATCACCGCGAAACCGCCTTCGCCGCAGAGGGCCGGGCTGCGCCCGCCCCGGGCAACGAATTGGCCCTCCAGCGCTTCGATTCGATCAGGCCCGGAAGCATTGTGCTGATCGAATCCAGGGACGGGTCCCGCTCGGAAAAATACTTCGTGCGGCAAGCCACGCGAAACGGCGCGAACCACAGTATCCGGCTGGTGCGCAGTCAGGTGGCGGAGAACGAAACCGAAGCCGGACCGCGAGCCGCGGAACCCGACTACTACGACATTCTTCAGATCGGTCCGCAGGCCGAAGCCGAGACCGTTTACCGCGTCTACCGCATCATGGCCGCTCGTTTTCACCCGGACAACCCCGAAACGGGCGATGTCGAGAAGTTCCTGCTTCTCAAGACGGCCTACGAAGTGCTGTCCGACCCCGATCGCCGCGCCGAATACGATGCGCGCCACCACAAGCAAGCGGCCGGGCCGATGCCGGTTTTCGAGCTCAAGGACTTTGTCACCGGCGTGGAGGCCGAGGCGAACCGGCGTCTGGGAGTGCTGTCCTTGTTGTATAACCAGCGGCGCCTGGATCCGGATCATCCCGCGGTCACGTTGCTCGATCTGGAAAACCGTATGGCGTTCCCGCGCGAATACCTGGCTTTCACGATGTGGTACCTGCGCGCCAAGGGTTTTGTGGATGCGGCCGACAACTCGGATTACACGTTGACGGCCCCGGGCGCGGAATTCGTGGAAACCAACATCGGCAAGAGCGAGATCCTCGGTAAACTCCTTTTCCCCAACCGCGGGTAGCCCAATCCCCCGTGTCCGCGCCCGCGTGGAGCGGGCCAGCACCCAGCGCCGAACCCTCGTTCGGGCTGTTCCCGGGACCCGGCTCCGCGCCGAGCCACAACCCTCGGAAGCCGTGACATAATCGCCCCACCATCCGGCGGGGGCCGCGGGATGCCGGGAACACGATCACCGGCTTTGGCCCGGCCGGCTCTTCGGTTTGCGCTCGCGGGGCAAACCGTTCGAGTATACTGGCACGAGGCCTGTGCGAAACGGGAATCCCGGCAACGGGAGTCCGCCCCAGCCAGCCGGACGGGAGCGCATCGGATATGCGGACAGTCTCGAGAAGACGGTTTCTGGAAGGCAGCGCCATCGGCGCCGCCGCGGCGGGTTTGGGCGTGTCCTCCCTTCGGGCGCAGGATTGGGCTCGCCAGGCGGTGGACCGCTCGCCGCGGCGGCACGAGTGGGTGACGGTCAAGTACGGCGCCAGGAGCGTCGAATCGTTTGTCGCGTACCCGCAGTCGCGGGGTAAGGCGCCCGCGGTCATCGTCATCCACGACGTGATCGCCATGGCCCCCTGGGTGGAAAACGTGGCCGACAGGTTTGCCGAGGCGGGCTATCTGGCCCTCGCTCCCGACCTGCTGTCGGGCCGGAGCCCGGAAGAACGGCAGCCGCTCCAATCCGAAGGCAAGACCATCGGCCCGGCCCGCCGGCTGCCGCTCGACCAGGTGGCCGCGGATCTCAACGCGCTGGCCGACTATTGCATGAAGCTGCCCGCGTCGAACGGCAAGGTTTGCGTGGTGGGCTTCTCGTGGGGCGGCGACCAGGCCTTCCGCTTCGCGACCACCCGCCGGGATCTGTCGGCGGCATTCGTGTTCTACGGCGTTTGCCCGGAGCCCGAGAACATCCCCAACATCCAGGCTCCAGTCTATGGTTTCTACGCGGGCGCCGACACGCGCGTCGGGTCCACCATTCCGGACACCCGGGAACGGATGAAAGCGGCGGGCAAATTCTACGAGGCGGTAACCTACGAAGGCGCCGCCCACGGGTTCATGCAGTCCGGGGCGCGGCCGGATGCGCCGGAAGCCGACCGGAAGGCGTGGGACACGGCATGGATCAAACTGCGCGCCCTCAGGGACAAATTCAACTGAGCTGGCGCGCCGTCGCGTGGCCGGGCTGGCGCGCCGCCGCGCGGCCAAGGAGTATGAGAAGGAGACACTCGTGACGATTCGAACTCTGTTGTGCGCCGCCCTGGCTTGCCCTCTCGCCCTCGCCGCGGGTCAGGGCCAAGCGAAACCGGTTCCGACCGCCGCCGCCACGGAGATCCCTCACTTGCGGCATCAGGGGACGGCCACCCAACTCATCGTCGATGGCAAACCGTTCCTGGCGCTGGCCGGGGAATTGAACAACGACAGCGCCACCAGCCTCGAGTACATGGCGCGGATGTGGCCGAGGCTGGTGCAAGCCAAAATCAATCTCGTCCTGGCGGGCGTGTCCTGGAACCAGATCGAACGGCGGGAGGGGAACTTCGACTTCAGCGTGCTGGACGGCGTGATCCGCGGCGCCCGGAGCAACCACCTTCGCCTGGCGCTCTTGTGGTTCGCAAGCTGGAAGAACGGTCTGTCCAGCTATCCGCCCGACTGGGTGAAGAGGGATTTCGAGCGCTTCCCGCGCGCCCGGACACAATCCGGCAAGACCCTGGAACTCCTCACGCCGTTGAGCGATGCCAACCGCGACGCGGATGCCCGCGCATTCGCGGCCCTGATGCGGCACGTCAGGGAAGTGGACGGAGGCGCGCACACGGTCGTCATGATCCAGGTGGAAAACGAAGTGGGCATGGTGGGCGACACCCGCGACCACTCGCCCCTGGCCGACCAGGCTTACGAGGGGCCCGTTCCGAAGGATCTGATGGATTACCTGCAACGGCACAAGGACACCCTGATCCCGGAGTTCCGCCAGGTGTGGGAAGCGGCCGGCTTCAAGACATCCGGAACCTGGGAAGAGGTGTTCGGTAAGAGCATTGCGGCCGACGACATCTTCATGGCCTGGAATTATGCGCGCTACGTCGGCCGCGTGGTCGAGGCGGGCAAAGCCGAGTACCCCATACCGATGTTCGTGAACGCGGCCCTGATCAGATCGTTTTCCATCGCGGACGCAGCCAGGATGAAAAGCGAGCCCGGGACTGCGGAGACGTCTTTCAACGCCGGTGGCCCGATGGACGACCTGATGGACGTCTGGAGGGCCGGAGCGCCGCGGCTCGACATGCTCGCGCCCGACGCTTACGGCAATTTCGCGGAGTATTGCGCCAGGTACACACGGAGCGGGAACCCGCTGTTCATACCGGAGGCGCTGAACGGGGCGGTGGGCGCGGCCAGAGTGTTGTACGCCTTCGGGCGCCACGATGCCATAGGTTTCTCGGCCATGGGGGCCGTCGAGAGGTCGAACACTCCCGACACCGATCTGATCGGCAGCTACGACGTGCTCGCGCAGTTGGCGCCCCTGATCCTGGAACACCAGGGCAACGGCAGCATGTCCGCCGTTCTGCTGGCGCCGGACGACCCGCCGCGGAAGATCCGCGTGGGGAATTACACCCTGGAGGCCGCGTTCATGAAGCCCCGGGTTGCGCCCCTGACGCAACCCACGCCCATCCCGCCGAACACGTTCGCCTCGGCCATTTTCATCGCGGCGGGGCCGGACGAGTATTACGTGGCCGGCAGCGGCGTCATCCTCACCTTTTCTCCGAACACGCCGGGCCCCCCGCTGGCCGGACTGGCCACCGTCGAGGAAGGCAGTTTCGCCGGTGGCCGCTGGGTTCCCGGGCGCCTGCTGGCCGGCGACAGCACCGAAGAGGGGGAAAGCATCAGGATGCCTTGGGCGCCGGGGAGTTGGGTGCCCGTGTACCGGCAACGCTCGAGCCCCAACGCCATCCAGCGCGTGACGCTGTACCGTTACCGTTGAGGCATCCGCCGCGCCGGCCCGCTCGCCCGCTTCGGGCCTACGCGGCCGGCGCGGCGGCTTCGCCGTGGAACCGGACGGAGACCAGGCGCGATACGCCGGGTTCCTGCATGGTGACGCCATACAGCGCCTGGGCGGCTTCCATGGTGCGCTTGGAGTGCGTGATCACCACGAACTGCGTGTCCAGCGACATCTCGCCCAGCAGCTTGGTGAGGCGCCCGATGTTGGACTCGTCCAGCGGGGCGTCCACCTCGTCCAGGACGCAAAACGGGCTGGGGGCGTATTGGAAGATGGCCATCAGCAGCGCCACGGCCGACAGCGCCTTCTCGCCGCCCGAGAGCAGCAGCACGTTCTGCAGCCGCTTGCCCGGGGGCGAGCATATGATATCGATGCCCGACTCGGCCAGGTTGTCCTGGTCGGTCAGCCGCATTTCGCCGGTGCCGCCGCCGAACAGCGTCTGGAAAACGCCGCGGAAGTTGCGGTTGATGGCTTCGAACGCTTCGCCGAATTTCTGGCGCGATACCTGGTCGATCTCCTGAATGGCCTTCTCGGTGTCGCGGATGGAATCGATCAGGTCCTGGCGCTGCGCGGTGAGGAAGTCGTGGCGCTGCTGGGCCTCCTGGAATTCCTCCATGGCGGCGGCGTTGACGGGGCCGAGCGATTCGATGCGGTTGCGCACCTCGCCCGCCGATTTTTCGGATTCGGCGATGGCTTCCGCGCCGGGGATGGCGTCGTCCGCCGGGGCCAGCTCATCGACCGGCGAACCCAGCTCCTTGCGGCTGGTTTCGTCGAGGAATTTCAGCTCCGCCTGTTTGCGCACCAGATCGACTTCAATCTGCGAGCGTTTCTCCAGGTACTCCTGCACGTTGGCGCGAAGAACCTTGAGGTCCTCTTCACCCGCGCGCAGGGCCTCCCGCATGGCGGCATCCTGGGCGGCCAGATCGTTGACGCTGGCTTCCAGGGCGGCGATCCGCTCGCCGAGTTGCGCCGCCAGTTGGTCCAGTTCGATGTTGTCGGCCAGCAGGCGGGCGCGCTGTTCGCCAAGCCGCTCGATCTCGGGGGCGATGGCGTTGCGGCGGTTGGCGATCTCGTGGAACTGGGATTCCAGGCGCGTCATGGCGGTGCGTTCGCCGCGATGGCGTTCCTCGAGTCCGGCCAGGCCGGCGCGCGTGGCGGCGTGCTCTTCCCCGATGGTGACGAACTGGGCTTCCAGCTTCTCGAGTTCCTGGCGCGCGGCCTCGAGGGCAGTCTCGCCTTCGGCGCGCAGCCGCTCCTTCTCTTCCACGGCGACGCGGTTGCGTTCGCGCTGCTCGGCCGACTTCCCGGCATCGCGGCGCAGGCGTTCCAGCTCGAGGCGGGCCACCGAGAGGCGCGAGTTGCTGCGGGCCAGGTCGTCGCCCAGCTTGCGCATGTCGTGCTCCAGGGCCACGCGATCCTTCTCGCGCGAGACCTGCAGCACGCGCAGGCGTTCCAGTTCGGCTTCCAGAACCACGGTTTCCTGTTGCAAGGACTCCAGGCGCGCCACGTGTTCTTCAAGCCGGCTCTGGCGCGCCTGGAGGGTGGCCGCCAGCTCACGCGCTTCGCGCTTCATGGCCAGCGGGCCAGCGCCCGACTTCTTGCCACCGGTCACCGTGTGACCGTGGTAGCAGACGCCATCGGGCAGCAGAAAGTAGAGATGCGGATAGGAGATGGAGAGCCGTTGCGCGGCGGCGCGATCCTCGGCCAGGAAACACAGCGAGAGGCGCGGCAACAGATCGGTGGCGCGGTCCTTGAATCCGTTGGTGAGGCGCAGCGACTCGCTCAGCCGCGCCGAGATTCCGGTCTCGGGGCCGATGGCCGGTTCGGGCAGACTGTGTTTGCCATGGCCGCCGGTCTCGGGATGCACCAGGAAGGTGGCCCGCCCGTCGAGTTCGGCGCGGATGAAATCCAGCCCGCTGTCGGCTTGTTGCCAGGTCTTAACGACGACATACTCGAGCTCTTCGTGAAGGAACTCCTCGGTGGGCTTTTCGAACTGCGGATCCACTTCCACGTAGTCGGCCAGCACGCCCAAAGGCTTCACGTCGGCCGCCTGTCCGGATTCCAGGCAGGCGAACAGCCGCTTCACGCAATCGGTGGTATACGTGCGGTGCGCCAGGACTTGCTCGAGCGATTCCTTGCGCGCGCGGATGTGCGAAACCTCGGTCTTCAGAGCGTCGATCTGGCGCCGCAGTTCCACCACCTCGCGGCGCCGGCCGGAGAGTTCCTCTTCGGTGCGGCGGCGCTCTCCGGTCACCGACTCGAGTTCCAGTTGGCGTTGCGCCATGGTCTCGGAGAGCTGCTTGCGGACGGATTCCAGGCGCTCGATTTCCGCCGCCGAGGTTTCCTCCTCGCGGGTGGCGCGGGCGGTTTCGCGGTCGATTCCGGCCAGGTACTCGTCGATCTGCGCAAGCTGGTTCTTCAGCGTCGAGGCCTCGCCCAGCACGCGCAGGATCGCCTGGCGTCCGGCTTCGATGGCGGTTTCGCGTTCGCGCACCTGGGCCTGCAAGGATTCGCGCTGGTGGTTGATCTCGCGCATGAAATCGCGGGCCTGCGCGATTTGCGCCTCCAGTCCGGAGACGGTCTTGCGGTAACCGGCGATTTCCCGGTCGAGCGCGTCCAGGCGCACGCCCAGTTCCTGCGACTCTTTCTCGTTGGCCGCGATGCGCTGCTCGATCGTGCCGCTTTCCTTGACCTGCGATTCCAGGCGTCCGCGGGTGCGCTCGGCCTCCACGTTCCTGCCGGAGAGTTCCGCGCGCGCCTCGGTGAGTTGCCCCTCGATCTCGTAGCAGGCGGCCTGCAAAGCTTCGTGGGCGGTTTCGCGCCCGGCCACCTCTTCGCCCAGGGCCTTCAGCTCCGCGGCGGCCAGGTTGAGGTCGATGGCGGTCTTGGCGGCGTCGCGCTCCAGCAGGCGGTATTTGCCGGAGAGCACGATGCGAAGCTGGGCTTCCAGCTCGCTCTTGAGTTCGGCGTAGCGGCGCGCCTTGGAGGCCTGGCGCTTGAGGGAATTCGCCTGGCGGGTGACCTCTTCGAGAATGTCGTAGACGCGCGCCAGATTCTGCTTGGCGCCTTCCAGCTTGGCTTCGGCGAGGCGCTTGCGGGTCTTGAACTTGGTGATGCCGGCGGCTTCCTCGATGACGTTGCGGCGGTCCTGCGGCTTGGAGCTGAGGATCTGCCCGATGCGGCCCTGTTCGATGATGGCGTAACTCTCCGGGCCCAGCCCCGTGCCCATGAAAATGTCCTGGATGTCGCGCAAGCGGGCCAGGCGGCCATCGATCAGGTATTCGCTTTCGCCGGAACGGAAGAGGCGCCGGGTGATGGTGATCTCGGCGGGACGGCGGGGTTCGGGAGCGGTTTGGCCGGGCTCGGGGACGGGGACGGGGCCAAAGGCGCGATGCACCTCGGGATCCACCAGGGTCATGGTGACGTACGCCATGCCGAGCGGCTTGCGGTCGCGGGTTCCGGCAAAGATCACGTCTTCCATGCGGGTGCCGCGCAGGGTTTTCGCCGATTGTTCGCCCAGCACCCAACTGATGGCGTCGCTGATGTTGGACTTGCCGCAGCCGTTCGGTCCGACGATGGCAGCGATGCCGTCGCCCGTAAACCGCAGGTCGGTGCGTTCGCAAAACGATTTAAAACCTTGCAGCTCGACGCGTTTTAGTTTCAGCAAAACCTTAACCTCGCCTTGCTCGGGGGACTTGTAACCATACTAAGCGCGATCCACGAAAAAGTAAAGCACTGCCACCCCATTATCGCGTATCACCGTGCCAGTGAATACAACCTGTTGGGGACCGTCTCCGATAATGCGGTGCCCGGCTGCTCCGAAGAAAACACTTTGAGCCACCGATGAACACAGATAAGCCGTTTGTTTTCAATCGGTGTTCATCGGTGTTCATTGGTGGCCCATCCTGTTCCAGCGTGCCAGCGGCCCGCTGGCCTTTGGGGCGATTCTCTCGCAGCTTCCAAGCGAGCCCAGGCCATGCGCCAACCCCACTTCCCTGCCCCCGCCAGGGCCGACCCTGCGGCCCGCTGGCGGACACTTCTCCACGCGGCATTGGACAACCGCGTTCGCCGGCCGGGAGCTTCATGGTGTGGCCCTAGAGACTATTGTGGCACTCGGGCGGGCGAATGGCGGGCCGCGCTACTTCCCGCGCAGGCGGAAAGTGAGCCCCGCCACCACGGTCAGCGGATAGCCGGGCGTGCCGTGAATGCGCCATACCGCCGGCGCATCCGGCGCCACCTGCGACTCGAAGTAGTTCTGGGTCTCGTAGTAGTCGCGGTTGGTCAGGTTGTCCAGGCTCACATTGAACTCCACGCCGCGGCGGATCTGGCGGGCCAGACCGAGGTCGAAGACGGTGTGCCCGGAGGCGACTATCGAAGCATCGTCGTCAACCAGCCGGTAGTGGTTGATGGCGCGCATGGTCAGCGAACCACTCCAGCCGTGCCAGGCGGCGAGCGTCAACCCGGCGTTGGCGACGAAGTGCGGGGCGCTGTCCACGTAAGTCCGGGGGTCCGTGCCCAGAAAAAAGGAGTTACCGACTTTGGTGAGGCCGCCGTTGAACGACAGATGCCGCGTGATGGCCACCGACGCCTTCCCCTCGAAGCCGTAAGCGCGGCTGGGTCCCTTGAACTCGAACGTGCCGTCGTCGGGAATGTAGACCTGCTCGTTCGAGTGGTCGATGAGGAACACGTCGGTAGCGAGGGAGAACCGTCCGAAGTTGGAGGACGTTCCGGCCTGGTAGAAGTCCGTAGTGGCCACCCGCGGCTGCTGGGGCATCTGGACCACGCCGCGGGCGTCCACGCTGTTGATGCCTCGGCCGTAGTTCATATGGAAAGTGAACGGCACGGCGCGCGACGGCGTGAAGGCCAGGTTGCCCTTGCCCTGCCAGCGGCCGGCCCACTGAAGACCGCCGTTGAGCGGGTTCACCAGGTCGGCGACGCCGAAGCGGAATTCGTCGTAGCGGACGCCCGCGCCCACGATCAGCCGGTTGTGAAGCAGGCTGAGCGTTTCCTGCGCGTATCCGGCGCCATTGGCGACGTTTACGTCGGCGCGCGTGGTGACGCCGGTGGGGTCGCGCCCTTCGCGCGGGTACAGCCCCACGTCGATTTCGCTCACGTGGAAATTTGCACCGCTCACCAGGACCGCGGTGGCCGATCCCCAATGTTGCGGGTGGGTGTACTGCATGTTCAGCCCCTGCTGCAGGCGCGAATCGTGCTGCTGAATGGCGTCGCCATGGACGGGGTCGTTCAAATAATAGGTGAAATTCGAGTACAGGTCGAATAGAGACCGCGAGAGATAGCCGTCCAGCTTGAACGTGTCTCCGCGGTTCCAATCCTTGCTGAGATAGGCCGACGCCGTGCCCAGCCAGACGCGGCCGCCATCGCTGGGGTCGATGTAACCGAAGCGGTCAAGCAGGCCCGCGCTCACCAAGTCGAGCGGAATCTGCCCGGACGAGTAGAAATCGTTGCGGCCGTAGAGAATGCGAAATCCCACCTTCCGGCCGGCGCCCAGCGTGCGCGTATAGTTCCCGTTGAGGTTGTCGCGGCGGTAGCGCAAGGGGTTCCGGAACGGGCCGTCGGTGTACGAGCCCTCGTAGGCGAGGTAGGCGCCGGCGCGGTCCAAGGCGGGGCTGTAGGCCAGGAAAGCGCGGCCGGTATCGAAGTTGCCGCCCTCCAGGCGCACGGTGAACTCGTCGGACAGCGATTCCCTCTGGTGGATGTTCACCACGCCGAGCCCGCTGAAGTCGCCGTACTCCGCCTGGAACGGCCCGTTGGTGATGGTGACGTCCTGGATGAGTTCGGGGCTGAGAGCCTTGAGCGCGCCCAGGTACCCCTGCCCGTGGCCCTGCGTTTCCTGGTTCTGCTGCACGTCGTCCACCAGCACTTTGAGGCCGCCGTTGACGCCGCCGTGGTCCAGGTTGAAACCGAAGCGGCGGATTTCGAGCGATTTGCCGCCGCCCTCGTGCTGGCCCGCGTCGATGCCGGCGTCGAGCTGCTGGAGCACCTGGTCGTCGCGGGTGAATAGCGTGCGGTCGAAGACCTCGGCGTTGCGCATGTCGATCTGCGGCTCGATCGCCGTGGCTGTAATCACCACGCTTTGATGCTGCGCCGCCACCTGCGACAGCGTGAGATCGAGAACCGCGGCACTCCGTGCCAGGGTGAACCGCCGAACCGCCGCGGAGAGACCCGGCGCTTCGGCCCGGATGAGGTAGTCGCCATCCGGCAGGCCGCCGAACGAGTAGCGGCCCTCGCGGTCCGTGGTGGCGCTGGCGGCATACCCCAGCGGGGACTCGATGCGGAGGGCCGCTCCGGGGACCGCGTTTCCTTGCGGATCGAGAACCCTGCCGGAAACGCCGCTCGCGGCCCAGACGGACGCGGCGGCCAACAACGCGAGGATGGCGGCGTTCCGAAGCCCGGTTCCCGTAGCACGCATGGCAGATTCGTAATACTAACATGTCGTGCTACGGGTTTGCAATTCGTACTACGCCACCGGCTTCCGTGGGGCGGGATGGCATCCTGCGGCCGATTGGCAATCGGCCCCCGGCGATCCTCGCAAGAGTCCGCGGCAGGCGGGTTGACGGGGTACCCTTTGGGTCCGCCGCTGGATGCCATCCTGCCCCACAAAGACCTTCGCGCCGCGCCTCCGGATTCCGGCATAGATAATATCGATCCGGCCCATCAAGAGAATCCGCTCACCGGTGCACGGCGGCTGCGTGATACTGGATACGTGGAAGAGCACGTAACACAAGGGGCCGGCGCCATCCCCGGGGGTCTGAAGGACCCGCAATCCGGCGGCGGGTGGCACGCAATCGAAGAGCGGTTCCTGGCCACCGGCGATGCCGCCCCGGTGCAGAAGGCGCTGACCCTGGCCAGGGACGAGATGGCCGTCGAGGCGTATCGCGCGGTGGTCGAACCGGTCTTCCCGCAGTCCGTGGCCATGCTGGCGGCGGGGACTTTCGGAAGCGGACGGACGTTTCCGTACTCGGAGACGGAAATCGTGCTGCTGCTCGAATCCGAGAAGCAGGCAGACGCGCTCAAGGAACTGCTGCCCGAGTTCGTCCGCCTGCTCTGGAACGCGGGATTGCGGCTCGACTCCGCGGTGCTCACGGTGGCGGAGTGCCTGGAAGCCGTCGAGCGGGCCAGCGTGCCCGCATTCAGCCTGCTGGACCGGCGGCTGCTGGCGGGAGACGGCGGGGTGTACGAGAAGCTGGAAGCCAGGCTGCCGGCCGCCCTGGGGTTGCACGGCCAGAAACTGAGCCTGCGCCTGTACGAACTGGCGCGCGCGCGCCATGCGCGTTATGGGGACACGCCTCACCACGCCGAGCCCGATGTGAAGGAGGGCCCCGGCGGCATGCGGGACTTGCGCCTGCTCGGCTGGCTCGCAACCCTGCAACCGGACCGCGAAGCGCCCAGCGGCGGGTTGGACGACGCGGCTGCGTTGGTTTCCTCGGCGCGCTGCTGGTTGCATTACCGCGCCCGGTGCGATCACAATACCCTGGATTTCGAGACCCAGGAGATGCTGGCGAGCCAGGCCTTCGCGCGCGGCCGGAATTCGTCCGCCTGGATGCGCGCGTATTTCGAGGGCGCGCGCAGGATATTCAACCAGGCGCGCCGTTCGATCGAGGACAGCGAGAGAAGCCAGGGCTCGCTGCTCGGGAGCTTCCGCGAGCACCGCTCGCGGCTCTCGAACGACGAGTTCACGGTATCGCACGAGCGGCTGTTCCTTCGTGAGCCGAAACGACTCTCCGGCGATCCGGCGCTGGTGTTGCGGATGATGGAGTTCATCGCCCGCCACGCGGTTGCGCCAGCCGCGGATACGGAACGCCGGCTGGAAGCTTCGCGCGAGGCTGTGGCGGCCTGGTGCGCCCAGGGGCAACCGCCGTGGGCCGCGCTCAAGCCCGTCCTGGAAAGCCCGCATTCGGCCATGGCGCTGCGGACGATCGAGACCGCCGGTCTCATGCCCGCGCTGTTCGCCGAGTGGAGCGCCATCGAACACCTGGCGGCCCCGCCAGCGGAATACCGTTACACCCTCGACGAGCAGACGCTGCGCACCATCGAGGCCCTGAACGAGTTGGGCTCCCAAGCGGGCGCCCAGCGGAGCCGATTCGCGGGGTTGCTCTCGGAAATCGACGACCCGGCCCTGGTCGTCTTCGCGCTGCTGTTTCACGAGACGGGGCGGGGCGGCCAGGATCCCGCGGCGCTCGGGGCGGAGCGCGCCGCCTCGGCGATGGCCCGAATCCGCATGCCGGAGGACGCGCGAGGCGTGGTCGAGTTCCTGATCCGGCACCAGTCCGATCTCTCCGGCGCCGTGGGCGGCCGCGACATGGACGACCCGGCCACCGCGCGTCTGCTGGCCGGACGCGTGGGAACCATCGAACGGTTGAAGGCCCTGGTGGTCATGACGTACGCCCGAATCGTGGCCCTGGGCGCCGGGGACAAGCTGGCGTGGCGCCTGGAGCAGTTGTGGCGCGCCTATGGCGTGGCGCAACGGGAACTGATCCGCGAACTCGAAACCGACCGCATCCAACAGGTGCCCGAGAACCTGCCGGGCAACGCCGAATTCATCAAGGGCTTCCCGCTGCGGTACCTGCGGGCGCACTCGCCGGCCGCGATTGAAGCGCATCTGCGGCTCTTCGAACTGAGCCGGCCGACCGGCGTGGCCGTGCGCCTGGAACCCATGGAAGGGGCTTACCGGCTGACGGTGGTGGCGCGGGATATGCCGTTCCTGTTCGCCTCCTTCGCCGGGGCGATTTCCAGTTTCGGCCTGGACATCCTGAAAGCCGAGGCCTTCTCGAACGCCGCGGGAGTGGTTCTCGACACGTTCGTTTTCGGCGATCCCAACGGCATGCTGCGGCAGAACCCGGGCGAAGCCGACCGGCTGAGCGACCTGATCCAGCGCGTGGCGCTCGGCAAGACCGACGCGCAGAGGTTGATGCGGGGCCGCGGCCTCGCCGACCCAGGCAAGCGGGCCACGCCCCCCCAGGTGCAGTTCGATTCCGAAGCCTGCCCGACGGCGACCCTGGTGGAGATCGAAACCGCGGACCGGCCGGGGTTGCTCTTCAGCCTGGCAACGGTGTTCTCGTCCAACGCCTGTAACATCGACGTGGTGTTGGTGGACACCAAGGGCCACCGCGCCATCGACGTGTTCTATGTGGCGCAGGAGGGCGCCAAGCTGTCGCCCGAGGCGCAAGCCAGGCTGAAGGAGAAGCTGCTGGCGGCCTGCTGAGCGGCCGGCGGAAGCGGGCCGGCGGAAGCCGCCCGGCCGGGGCCCCGGCAACCGCTCGGGCTTCGCGGGCATCCCACGGCCAAAGCCTTTCGAAAGCGGCCCGGTGGACTTGGCCGCCCACCCCCGGAAGGCCGGGCCGCCGGCGGCGCCGCGATCCATGTAACCCGCGGCCCACTCCTCCGCGTCTCTGAACTCAGGATGCTTGTTCTCAGGCACGCATTGGCTGCCGGTGGGTTGTGCGTGTGTTCCCTTCTGGCGCAGAGCGCCGCCCCGCCGCCCGCGCCCGCCGCCACGCCCGCCGCCACGCCCGCCGCCCCCCAGGCGGTCGAGGACAAACGCATCTACGGGGTTCTTCCCAACAACCGCATGACCGAGGAGGCCCTGCCATTCCATCCCCTCACCGCCAAACAGAAGATTGTCATCGCGGCCAAGGATTCCTTCGATACCCCGGTCTATCCCACCGCCGGATTGTTCGCCGTGCTCTACCAGATCGAGAACCAGAACCCCTCGTTTGGCCAGGGGATGTCCGGATATGCCAAGCGCTTCGCCACGGCCTACGGCGACCAGATGATCGGCAACATGATGACCGAAGGCTTTGTCCCCGCCCTGTTCCACGCCGATCCGCGCTACTTCCGGCTGGGCGATGGAAGCAAGGCGCACCGCACGCTGTACGCCCTCTCGCAGATACTCGTCACCAAGATGGACTCCGGCCACAGAACCTTCAACTTCGAGGAATGGGGCGGCAATGCCGCCGCGGCGGCCATTTCCAACGCCTACTACCCGGATACCCGCAACGCGCCCGACAACCTGGAGAGGCTCCTGGTGCAGTGCGCCACCGACGCCTTTTCCAACGTGCTGAAGGAATTCTGGCCCGACGTCAAGCGGAAGTTCCGGAAGCGGACGTAACCGCGCCCTCGTCCAGCACGCAGATCGCGTCCAGGTTCCGGTACTTCTCGGCGTAGTCCAGACCGTAACCCACGACGAACCGGTCCGGAATCGGGAAGCCCACGTAGCTCACGTGCACCGGACGCAGCCGCCGCTCGGGCTTGTCCAGCAGCGCAGCGATGCGGATCGACCGCGGCTTGCGCTGTTCCAGCACGTGGAGCAGGTAGTTGAGCGTCACCCCGCTGTCCACGATGTCCTCGACGATCAACACGTCGGCGCCTTCCAGCGAGATGTCCAGGTCCTTGGTGACCTTCACTTCGCCCGAGCTGGTCTTGCCCTTCCCATAGGTGGAGATCCCCATGAAATCGACGAACACGTCGCGGGTCATGGCGCGCGCCAGGTCCGTCATGAAGAAGCAGGCGCCTTTCAGGATGCAGATGAGGTGCAGGCGGCCTTCGGGATAGTCTTTGGAAATCTGCTCGCCGAGTTCGCGGATGCGGGCCTGGATCCGCTCGGAGCTGATCAGCACGTGCAGCTTTGGGTCGTTCATAGGTTAGGTGTCAGCCTGACCCTACATTATGCCCGAATCGCCGCCATGGGGGCTGGCGGAGTGGCAGAGTGGGCGCGGCTGGCAGGTTCGGCCGGCGGGCTCGGCCGGACGGGCTCGCTGCAACCGCCCGGCGCGGCCCCGGCGCCGGAGCCTCGGGGAACTACGACACCGGAGACTCGGGGACGGCGGCGAGAGCCCGAATCGTCCGGTACAGTTCCTGCGGGTCGATGGGCTTGGAGATGTAGCCGTCCATCCCGGCTGCCACACAACGCTCCCGGTCTCCGTTCATGGCGTGCGCCGTGAGAGCGACGATGGGAATCCGCCGGGAGCCGGCTTCTTCTTCCCGTTTCCGGATGGCCGATGTGGCTTCCAGTCCGTCCATTTCGGGCATCTGCACATCCATCAGGATCAGATCGAAGGCCTCGCGGTCAAACAGGGCGACGGCCGCGCGGCCGTTCTCGGCGACGGCGACGGAGTGGCCCTGCTTCCTCAACAGAACCTCGGCCAGGCGCCGGTTGACGGCGTTGTCCTCGGCCAGGAGAACGCGGAGCGGCCGGGGTGGCGCCTCGATCGGCTCCGTTCTGCCGGCGCCGGCAGGGGTGGGCGGGCGGGCGGCCACGAGATCGATGTGGAAACAGAAAGCGCTCCCCGAGACCCACTCCGTGGAGTCCGGTCTCCGCCAGGGACTTTCCACCCTGATTTTGCCGCCCATCAGCGACACGAATCTGGCGACGATGGCCAGTCCCAGGCCGGTGCCGCCGTACTTACGGGTGATGGAGCCATCGGCCTGCTCGAACGCCTCGAAGATGGAGCTCTGCTTGTCCTGGGGGATGCCGATTCCGGTGTCGGCGACCACGAAGTGAAGAGCGGGGGCGCCGGAATCCCGGTTCTGGGCCCAGACGCGCAGCCGGATCTCACCCTGCGCCGTGAACTTGACGGCGTTGCCGACCAGGTTGATGAGGATCTGACGCAATCGGGCTTCATCGGCTTCGATCCACTCCGGCACGCCATCGTCCACTTCCGAAACCAGGCGCAGGCCTTTCTGCTGCGCGCTGGAACCCAGGGTGCGCAGCACCTCGTCGACGGTCCTGCGGACTTCCATGGGGGCGTTCAGCAGTTCGAGCTTGCCGGCCTCGACCCTGGAGAAGTCCAGGATGTCGTTGATCAGGTGGAGGAGCGCGCCGGCGGAATTCTGCACGGTCTCCAGGTACTCCCGCTGTTCCGTGCTGGCGCATTGATCGAGCGCCAGCCCGGTCATCCCGATGACGCCGTTCATGGGTGTGCGGATTTCGTGACTCATGTTGGCGAGGAAATCGCTCTTGGCGCGGCTGGCGCTCTCGGCGGCTTCCTTGGCGCGGTGCAACTCGCCAATCAGGAGACCGCGCCTGCGGTACTGGGAGACGGCCAGCATTCCGAGCGCCAGAATGGCGCCCAGGCCGGCGGCGGCCAGAGCCAGGAACCCTCCGTCCAGGTACCAGTGGCTGAGCACGCGGAATTGCAACACGGCGGTTTGCGGGCTGACGTTGCCGTTGCGGTCCATGGCCCGGACTTCGAAGACGTGCTTGCCCCGCCTCAGTTGCCGGAACATGGCGGAATTCGGCCCCAGAAACGGAGACCACTGGCCGCCATCCAGGCGGTAGGAGAACAGCAGCCGGTCCGCGGTGGTCTGCTTCCATTTATCCATTCCGGAGAACACGATCCGGAAGTCGCCGGATGGGGGCGCCTCGCGGGAGTTGAGCGCCTGGTCGATGAACGCGCGGGGGGGATCGGCGTCGCCTTCCGGGTGGTAGATCGCCAGGCCGTGGGCGGTGCCGCCCCAGACGCGGCCGGCGCTGTCCTGAAACACCTTGTATGCGACCGAGGACGGCAGCCCGTCCTCCAGTCCATTGGTGATCCAGCGGTCTCCGCTCAGGTGGTGTATGCCGGATTCGGAAGCCGCCCATACGGTGCCGTCGCGCGCTTGGATGATGCTCCGAAGCCGCCCCAAACCGGATCGAACCAGCTTCCAGGACTTCCCGTCGTAGCGCAGCACCCGATCTCTGCCGCCCGCCACGATGTCGCCCCCCGAGAGCTCCGCGATGGCGAACACCCCGCTTTCCGAATAGCCCATGCGGGGATCGAACGGGTAGGACCAGCGGCCCCCGTCGTAGACGCAGCCGCCGGTGGTTCCCGCCAGCCAGAGTTCTCCAGTGGGGCGCTCCACGATGCGGCGCAAGTCGCCGACTTTGCACGCCGCCGGGACCTCCACGTAGGGACGGAACTGGTTGCCGGAGTAAATGTCCAGGCGTGGTCCGGGCTCGCCCGGTTTGAGAGTGGCCACCCAGAACCCGCCGCCGCGTTTCGGCTCCATGAGCATGATCGGCCGGCCATCGGGATGGGTCAGCCTGCGGAAGGCACCCAGCTTCCGGTCGAACTCCAGCATGAGATCGGTTTCATCCCGGTCCCGGACCTTCAGGAAGAGGTTGCTGTCGCCGTTCAACGCCACGGCGTGCTCGAAGAACGTGCTGGTATGCATGGCGCTGGGAAGGGGGTGCGGGCTCCAGGCCGCGCCATCGAACTCGAGCAGGTACTCGGTGGCGGCGAACCACAGATGTCCCAGGCGGTCTTCCGCGGCGGAGTGAACCAGGGAATCGCTATCCAGCCGTCCGGGGACGCCTTGCCACAGGGATCGCGAGAAATGCGCAATCCCCTGCGAGCCGGCCAGCCAGAAGGTTCCGTCTTCCTCGGGGAAGATCTCGCGGATGTTGCCGGCGAGGATTTCCGGCTGGGAGAAGGCGGGCGGCTTTCCATCCCGCAGCCAGAACAGGTTCGATCCCTCGAGTATCCAGATCTCTCCCGACGGGCCCCGCCAGCCCCGCGCCGCACCGGACTTCGAGACATAGACCACCTGGATTCCCCCGGCCGACCAGCGGACCACGGCGGTGCCCTGCGCATGTGCCGGCGCCGCCTGCGCAAACAGCTCCCCCGGCCGTCCGGGCAGCGGGAAGTGGAAACTCCGCAGGCCCATGCCAGCGCCAGTCACTTCCTCCCATTGGTAACCCGTGGCCCCTGGCCCGGCACGGAGCCGCGCCAAACCCCGTTCTCCGCTAATCCACAGATCGCCCCCCCATCCAGTCACCATCCTGTTGAAAGGAAGAATCTTACTGTTCCTGGCAACAGTCAGGTCCATGCACCCTCCGGTGACCGGATCGAATTCGCGGAGCGCGCCCGAGAACAGCACCAACACCCGCTTTCCGCTGGGGACCGCCCCCAGCACTGCCTGATCGGGGGTGGCCCGGTAGCGCTGAACCCACGAGCCGTTGACGAATTCCGCCAGGCCGGAGTCGGTGGGAGCCCACGGTATCCCGCTGGAGGACAGGTGTACCCGGCGGCTCAACTGGTCGTCGCGGGCGAAGAGGCGGTTCTCGGGGATGAGGGTAACGCTGTAGCCGTCCAGCACGCTCATCCAGGACACCGCGCCGTGCCGCGCCCAAACCTGGCCGTTCGGAGTGACCGTCAGCGCCCCGGTGAAGGTCTCGGGGAGGCCGTCGGCGGCCGTCCAATAGCGCCACATCCGTTCAGCGTCGCCCGCGGCCGGCCGGGGAAGAAGCGCCGCCAGGAACAAGACGCTCAGCCAAACCACCGCCTTCGCAATCCGCCGCCGGGACCGGTGCTCGGCCGGACATTGGTGAGAAATACGCGCAATCCTCCTACTGTCTTATCGGCGTACGCAGGACATTCCGATAGGCGCAGGGAGCCGGCATCGCCGAGCCCGGCGGAACTCACCTCCCAGGCCGGCAGCCGGATACGATCCCGCTACCGGGACAGTTCGCGCATGAGCCAGGCGCGCGCGAGTTTCCAATCGCGCATGACGCTGGGCGGGGAGATTTTCAGCACTTCGGCGGTTTCCTCGACGCTCAGGCCGCCGAAAAAACGCAGTTCCACCACTTTGGCCTTGCGGGCATCGAACCGCGCCAAGGCTTCCAGCGCCTCGTCCAGATCCACCAGCCGGCCGTCCGGTTCCCTCAGGCCGTCGATGGATTCGTTCAGATCCAGGCGCACCGCGCCGCCTCCGCGCTTGGCGGACCCGCGCGCCCGGGCCGCATCCACCAGGATGCGCCGCATCATCTGGGCGGAGATAGCGAAGAAATGGGCGCGGTCCTGCCAGCGCACGCCAGTGGCGTCCACCAGGCGCAGGAAGGCTTCGTTGACCAGGGCGGTGGCTTGCAGGGTGTTCCCTGGGTTCTCGCGCTGCATATAGCGGCCGGCCATGCGGCGCAGTTCGGCGTAGACCAGCGGCGTCAACTGGTCCAGCGCGGCGTGGTCGCCGGCGCTCCAGGCTCGCAGCAAGCGCGTGACTTCCGCCGTCTGAGAATCCATTTACAAGAATTATAGCCCCGGTTTGTAGTTTCCTCCTTCCCTTTCCGCTTAGCGGGCGGAGGTAGAGAGATGTACAGGGTTTGGATGGCGGCGGCGGTGATGGCGGCGGCGGCCCAAGCGGGATCGCGCAAGCCCCAGGTGGACGCGCTGGTGACGGTCTTCACGTACGACCGGGCCGGCGTCTCGCAGGCCGTCATGGGGCGCGCCAAGGCGGTGGCGGCCGAGGCGTTCGCCACGGCGGGCATACAAATCAGATGGGTGGAAGGCAAGCGGCTCGGAGAACCGCGCGTGGTGGCCGCCGGAGAAGTTCTGACGGTGGTGTTCGACGGCCCGGCGTCCGCGGATTTCCGTCCCGACGCGATGGCATTCACCAACGTCGGCGGCGGGGCCGATGCGGACGTGCACGTCTTCTACAACCGCGTGGCCGACTTCGAGGACACCCTCGCACATTTGTCGGTTGGGACCCACGTGTCCATGCCGGAGTTTCTGGGCAACGTGCTGGCGCACGAGCTGACCCATGCGCTGGAAGGCGTGAAGCGGCATTCCAGGGAAGGCCTCATGAAGGCCAAATGGAGCCCCGGCGACTATGCCGGGATGGTCTACGGCCCGCTGGCCTTCGCCGCCGAGGACCTGGATCTGCTCCGAGCCCACTTCAAGCCGGAGATGTCCCCGGGGCCTACCCTCGTCGCTGCCCGGTAGGGCTTCAGAGCGTGGTGTCGGGATGTATCGCGCGTCACAAGACCACATCGGAATTCGGGGTTTGCGGTGCTATAATCCGCCCAGGCTGTTTATGGATCCAGCCCGCTGGCAACGTATCGAGGAGGTTTACCAGGCGGCGGCGGAACGCCAGCCGGACGAACGTGCAGCGTTTCTGGCCTCGGCCTGCGCCGCAGATGAGGATCTGCGGCGCGAGGTGGAATCCCTGCTGGCGCAGTCGTCGGGCGACGGCATGCTCGACCGGCCCGCGTGGGAGCCTGAGACAGACGGCGGGGCGCCGCCTGACGCAGTCCGGCTGACTGCCGGACAGCAAGTCTCCCATTACGAGATTCAGGAGAAGCTCGGCGAAGGCGGCATGGGCGTGGTCTACAAGGCCAGCGACACCCGCCTGGGCCGCAGCGTCGCCTTGAAATTCGTCAAGGCGCAATTCGGCCACCGCTGGGAGCGCGAGGCGCGAGCGGTGGCCGCCCTGAACCATCCCCACATCGCCACGCTCTATGAAGTCGGCGAGCACGAAGGTTCGCCGTACCTCGTCATGGAGTTGGTCGACGGCCGGCCGCTCAAAGGCCCGCTCCCGGTGAAGCAGGCGATCGAGTACGGCATTCAGATAGCCGATGCCCTGGCGGCGGCGCACGCGGCGGGCATCGTGCATCGCGACCTGAAGCCCGGCAACCTTCTGGTGACGGAGAAGGGTTCGGTCAAGGTGCTGGATTTCGGGCTGGC
>Ga0326728_10001975_pt1 | contig 70086 bp, 53 predicted proteins | sample MB3enrmetagenome_FD_207602 | JGI IMG/M metagenome (GOLD analysis project Ga0326728, IMG submission 207602) | Lab enriched peat soil microbial communities from McLean, Ithaca, NY, United States - MB31MN | ecosystem: Environmental > Terrestrial > Soil > Wetlands > Peat | place: USA: New York... | reverse complement strand
CCAGGTGAGCTTCCGCGTCACCAGTTCGTACTCGGCGCCGCGAAGTGGATGAAAGGGATGGGTTATGCGGAATCGGCCCGCGGTGAATCCCACACAACCTGCATTCGATGACTCTCGACAAGGCCAAAGTCGAAACCGGGGTGCAGATCGTGGAACGCTGGATCGTAGCTGCGCTGCGCCATCATCGGTTCTTCGCACTGCCGGAAGTCAACCACGAGATCCGCCGCCTGCTCGAAAAACTCAATCAGCGGCCCTTCCGCAAACGGCCGGGCTCACGCGCCTCGGTCTTCGCCGAGGTCGACCAGCCCGCGCTGCGGCCTTTGCCCCTGGAGCGTTTCGATATGAGCGAGTGGTCGCGCGCGAAGGTCAACATCGATTACCACATCGCCTTCGACACGAACCTCTACAGCGTGCCCTACCAGCTGGTGCATCAGGTCGTGGAGGTGCGCTCCACGCCGACCACCATCGAGATCCTGCACAAAGGCCGGCGGGTGGCCTCGCATCTGCGCGCGCACGGGCACGGGCAGACGGTCACCGATGCCGGGCATCGTCCGCGCAGTCATCAGGCGCATCTGGAGTGGACTCCCTCGCGGCTGGTGAACTGGGCGCACAGCGTGGGCCCGCACACGGCGCGTCTGTTCGAGCAGATCCTCGCTGACAAGCCGCACCCGGAGATGGGCTATCGCGCCTGTCTGGGCCTGATCCGGCTGGCGCGGGAGTACACGCCGGCACGAATGGAGGCGGCGGCCGAACGCGCGCTGCTGACCGGCGCCTGCCGCTATCAGAGCGTGAAGTCCATTCTGAAGAACTCGCTCGATGCTTTGCCGGTGATCGGCGAGGTGGCCGCGCCACCGGCAGCCCCGCACTCTTACATCCGCGGGTCGGAGTACTTCAACTGAGGAGAATGCCGTCATGCTCGAACAACCCACCATCGACAAACTCCTCGCGATGCGGCTCCTGGGAATGGCCGATGCGCTGAAGGCTCAGCAACAGGACCCGGCCATTCACGAACTCGGCTTCCTCGAGCGATTCGGCATGCTGGTGGACCGGCAGTGGAACTGGCGCGAGAATCAGGCGCTGGCGCGCCGTCTGAAAGCGGCCCGGCTGCGCGGTAACGCCTGCGTCGAAGAGATCGATTACCGCGCCTCCCGCGGACTGGACAAAAGTGTCCTTCGCGCGCTGACGCAGGATTCAGCGTGGGTGGCCCGGCACGAGAACATCTTCGTGCTGGGACCGACCGGCGTGGGCAAGAGTTTCATCGCTTCGGCCCTGGCTCAGAAAGCGTGTCGCGATGGTTATTCCGCGCTGTGCACGCGGGCCGCGGCGCTGTTCCGGGATCTGACGATGGCGCGGGCCGATGGCAGCCTGCGCAGCCTGCTGGCCCGACTGGCGCGCATCGATGTGCTGCTGATCGACGACTGGGCCATGGCGTCGCTCAGCGAACCCGAGCGGCGCGACTTCTGGGAAATCTGCGAAGATCGCTGTCAGACCCGCTCGCTGATTCTGACCTCGCAGCTGCCCGTATCGAAGTGGCATGAGCAGATCGGCGATCCCACGCTGGCCGACGGCATCCTGGATCGCATCGTCCACAACGCCCACCGCATCGAGATGCGCGGCGACTCCATGCGCAAATCCCGCAGCCAGCCGGAGCGCTGAACCGCGCGCTCCGGACCAATCCAGCGTCAAAGGGAAGGGGCCTCAACCGCCGGCCCCTTCCCTCAACCCATCCCGGCTTGAGCGCCGCGTTCCTCCGCTCCGCTCCGGACAGGATTCTTGACGATCCCGAACACATGCTGCACAATCAGGATGCCAGCGTCGCTCCGCTCCGAAAGGCGTTCGGGGCGATCCCGGAATGCCGTTCGGCTTCCCTCCGGAACAGCGTTCGCCTTGGTCGGAATACCCACCCCTTTCCCTTGCTGCCGCCAATACTTCAGGAAACGGTTCATATACAGGTTCGCCAGCAGCGGACTGATCACACCACCTTGCGGCGTGCCCCGCTCATTGCTCCCCAGATTGCGCCAGTTTCCTTTCTCGTCCTGCTCCATCACCGGCGCCGTCAGCCACATCTTGATCAGATGCAACATTCGGCGGTCGATGATGCGCCGCGCCACGCACTGCATCAGCTCGGCGTGCGGGATCGTGTCGAAGTACTTGCTCAGATCCGCATCCACCACCTCGGTATATCCCTGCCGGAGGTACTCGTGGACTTTCTGCACCGCATCCTGGGCACTCCGCTTCGGGCGGTACCCGTAGGCGTTGGGCTCCAGGTCGGCCTCCCAGATCGGTTCCACTACCAGCTTGGCTGCCGTTTGCACCACCCGATCCCGAATCGTCGGGATTCCCAGTGGCCGCGGCTGACCCCCACTTGCTTTCGGGATCATCACCCGGCGTACTGCTTGCGGCCGATAGCGTTCCTCGATCAACTCCTGTCTCAACTCCGCCAGCCACTTCTCCCGCCCTCCGGCTTCGATCTCCGCGAAACCTTCTCCATCCACCCCAGGCGCTCCGCCATTGGCTTTCGCCATCGTGTAGGCATGGGCCAGGATGTCTTCCCGGATGACCTTGTCGTAGAGCAGGTAAAACCGATAGGCCGGCTCCTGCTTCGCTTTTATGTAAAGCTTCCTCTGAAACTCCCGGATTTTTATTGGTGTTTCCAGACTCACGTCAATCACCTGTCCTTCGTCTCTTCAGTTGCATGTCTGAAGTGAGGGCCCCTGGCTCCACCGGCATTACCCGGCTTCTCCGCTACTATGACCCTCTCCGAGACCCAAACCAGCCGCCACCCTGCGGTGACGTTCGGTCGTGAACCGCTGATTCCGGGCTTCCGCTTCTGCCGCAAGACACCTTCTCGACGTGCCGTGCTCACTACCCCGGTGGATTGTCCCGGTGCGTTTCGGTTTTGGTGTGCGCGGCTCCCCGCGCCGGCTTCTTCCCGAGACACTCTGGCCTTCCCGGACCTAATAACCGGTCGGCATCCACAGTTCAACGTTTCGAGGCTTGCTCAAGCTTCACTCGCGTTACGGCCCGACGATTCGCTCACCCACCTAACGTGGGCTTGGTCGGAAGGCTTCGACACCATCCGTTACCAGATGGCATCGCTTCTCAGCTACACAGGCATACCGAAACCTCCTGTGGTGGGACTTTCATCCACTGGTGGTCTTGCGCGGTCAGCGCGCACATTGGGATCGTTTACTACGTACCCAAGATGGCGAACAGTCAACGCGGCTTCGCGCCCGCGTCAATCCAGTCGTATGCTGTCTCTAATCAGCCTGTCCAGTCCAATCAGGTTAATCAATTTACTAAACGGAAGAAGACGCACACACTAAAGGTCACTGTGCCACCTCCCACTGGAAGTCAAGTAAACGCTCAACCGGGTACTGTTCAGCCGAGTTTTGACTGCCGTAAGGCTCACAGCAAGGTGGAATTGCTCATATGCCGGGACTCTCGCTTGGCGTCAATTGAACGCCAGGCGGCTTCGGCTTATTGGCAAGCTCTGGCCCGTTCGTCGCCGGCAGGTAAGACCGCGATGCGAAACGAACAGAGGGCTTGGCTTAAGAACTACGCCCGGACATGCGACCAAAGCGCCAACGACGATGACCGCGCCAACTGTGTGGCCGGATTCCTCTTGGAGCGCACAAGAGCACCGGAAAATGCTCCGATTCATTGATGCCGCACCGGGTTCTTCTCGATGACGCAACCGCGCCGTCTCGTCCGCCACCTCCACGGCTTCGGGGTAGGCCTTAAGGGGCACTTTGGCGCTCACGACGAACTCCAGGATCAAAAAAGGCATTCCTGTGAGGGAATGCCTATAGATATTGGTCAGTTTTGTGTGCTAGACCCGGAGCCAGACCCAGTGTCCGTAGAGCTGCCGGCGTCAGTAGGCGGGGTGGTTGCCGCCGGGCTTGGCGTAGGACTTGGTGAAGGGACCGGTAACGCAGACGGTGTTGGAATAGGTGTGGGTGTGGGCGTCGGAACCGGCGTCGTAGTCAGGGTGGCCACCGAAGGGTCCGACGAAGAAGCCACAGTCGCAGGTGTACTGGTGGAGTCGGCTACAACTTGAACCGCCGCCGGGGTCGATGTGCCGAGAACAGCGGGCGTGCTTGTGGACAGAGGGCCGGGTTCTTCTGTCGGGGGTGTCGAAGAGGAATCCGAGGAGTCAGGAGTCACAATCAACTGCAGATCCGATACCGGCGCGGAGTTGGCGGCGACCAACACAATCGGTTGGGTCGTGCCGCCGCTGACCGTCAGCTGCTCGCTCGGCGAGGCAAAGGAGTGCCAATCGAAGGTCATGTCTGTTGTAGTTGCTGCGGGAATGGAAATTGTAAAGCCGGCAGACGTGACCGAGTTGATCTCGTGTTGGATGAATACGTCGAGCACATCTGCGGTCACAATGGGCTGGTATGCATACGGCTCGCTGAAGGAAACGCGGACTGAGGTTTGGCCAGCAGGAATCTCAGCCTCGCCAACCGAATCACCAGAGAAATTGGATGGTACGTAAACCGTAAGATTGCTGGAACTGGCGTTGCCGTTCAGCCCACCCTGCAGCGTAGTGATTTCTGTCTGCATCTGCTGCATGGCACTGACTAGGGCCGGTACCAAGTCAGAGTAACCAATAGACAGCAGGCCGGAGGTCGGATCGGTCGAAACGACTTCAGGCATCACCTGTTGTACCTGCTGGGCGATGAAGCCCGGGTGCTCCGCAGTGCCGTTGCCTTCCCCATTCCAGTTAAAGTACACAGGCTGAAGGGCCATCACTTGGCTCAAGTCATCACCCATGGGCGTGATGTTCTTCTTCAGACGCGCGTCAGAGGAGCACGCTAACGTGCCCGTGGTTGGATTGACATCACAGGTGCCGTTGGAGTTTTGAAATCGCGCCACAATCCCGGAGACGGAGGAGTTGCCAACGTGAAGAAGATAAGACGGGGATGTCGTCCCGATGCCGACGTTGCCGTTATTTGCTACATACAATATACTCGTCCCCGTACTGCTCGCCACGTTCAGTAACCCGCCCGTTGAGGAAGTACTCATATTCTGCACATACAACAAGCTAGCCGGTGCGGTCGTCCCGATGCCGACGTTGCCGGTATTGCCGATTCTTACCCTTTCTAGACCATTAGTCGAAAAGCCTAGGGTACTTATTGCGGGATAAAACATCCCGTTTGTGCCGCGTGTCCCACTAGTGGCGCTGCCGAAGGCCACGCCAGGGGCCGCTGCCGAGCCGCCGGTAAGTGAATTCAATCCGTAGGTACTATTGAGTGAGTACGTCCAGTTTTGGCCACCCTGATCGAGGTAGAATACTTCTGCCGCTCCAGCGTTGTAAACATCTAAGGGTTTACCAGTCCCTAAAGCATTTATCAACACAGGGCCTGTCGCTGAGATGTTAGCCGAAGACAAATAGCCATTACAGTCAATCCGCGTGCCAATTATACCGCCATATGATTTCCATTGCCAGAGATCATTTGGAGTGTTGCACTGAGATGAACCAGATGTGTCTGTCCAGGTGCTTGATACCGCTCCACCAGAGGTCATGACAACCAGAAACGCATTCGCAATGTGTGATGCTCCAAGATTGTTGGGGTGGATGTTGTCGGATGACACATCAGTGGACAGGTTGTAGGCGGAATTAGCGTCTACATATTTGATCGACACCAGTCCGTCCGCCGCAAGGGTTGACACGACTGTGGAATTAATTGAGTTGAAACTAGTGACTGCTGCATCGGACCCATTGTTGTACGTTGGTCCGCCTGCTGCGTACCCGGCTGAGTTCATCTTGAGCGTATTGCCAACGAAGATGGAGTTAGGGGCAAGACTTCCTCCAATTCCAGCCGCCCAAGAGAAGTAGACTTGCCCCGTTCCACCCTGGAGCGTAAGTACCACTGAATGACTCCCATTTGAGAGCCCCGTGATAATTACTGGGTACATGCCGTAGACAAAGCCGGCTCCATCGGTGTATGCTGCCGTTGCCGTGAATGTACCCTTGACAACACCATCTACCGAAACCGCAAATGGCCGTAGCCCGAGGCCTCCTGCGCTTGTCAAAACATCAATAATCAGACCAGTACCGGATACGGTAAACGCTGCCGTGTCTCCAGCATTAGAACTCGTGTAAGTCGTGCCAATTCCGCTAGCGCTGCTCCAAGAGCCTGCGTATGTGACTGCCCCTAACGCTTTGACCTTGTTTGCGTCAGGAATCGCAAGATAAGCAAGCATGGACATCAGGTTATTCTGATAGGAAGTTTGGCAGGCGGAAACACTACCACAGAAACGCATGTCATTGTAGCCGGTCAGCATGAAGGATGTATTGCTGGCACTCACCGTTCCGCCCCAGATGTTTGTGAGCCAGTCAGCTAACTGCGATCCGGCTACCGCGAGGTTTATCAAGGTCCATGCTTGAGAGGTGGAAATCAAAGCAGCATAACCGTTTCCTGGGGCGCTAACGCCGTAGGGGTAGCCGACAGTAATCGAATCCCCGTATGCTGTGGCCGCTGTGCCACCCACCCCCGTGCGATTGGCTGTATAAGCGAGAACGGAGTTGAGAAATGGCGTTGAGATACCGGTGGTTTGATTCAGGACTGTATTCCCGAGCGTGAGATTGCCTGCGATGTCGGCGTTTCCATTTATGTCGAGCTTTGATTGTGGAAGTGTTGTCCCGATTCCGACATTGCCGCTAGAGCTGACATGTAGATACGAGCTGCCACTGGAAGTTGAAACATCAAACAAGTCGGAAGAATACGATGCGGGTGCCTGGATTTGCAGCAGGTCTTGCGGAGTAATCGTGCCAACCCCGATATTGCCTGCCGCCGTTATTCTCAACTTCTCGCTGGTGACTCCGGCATTGCGGGTTAGGAAAGCCAGGTCGGAAGATATAGCGCCGGCGGCGTGGCTGGTAAAGACCCCGCTGATTTTGGCCCCAAACAGGGTGGTGCCGGAGACATCATTGGTCAGGAAGGTCAGATCGGCAAAGTTGTTGTTGGTGGTATTGGTGTTGGTGACGCCGATGGCTGCTCCAGAGTTGGTAGGCAGCGTGGTAGTGCTGTTACTTCCTGTAACATCGAGGTTACGTTGTGGGTTGCTGGTGCCAACTCCCATATAACCGTTATTCGCCACATATAGGACGCTGCTTCCCGATGTGGACGAAACACTAAGCAGGGAGGCTGTTGAGATCGTCCCTTGCAAGGTCAGTAGGGATGTCGGGGAGGAGGTTCCTATTCCGACGTTGCCGTTGAACGTAGCCACGCCCGCGGTTGGGAGGGCTGCGGTGCCTACAGAGAGGGTGGCAATGGTCGTCGTGGCGAGCGTTGAGGTCGCGTTTACAGTCAGACCGGTGGCGGTGGTGAAAGTGAACAGTGAGCTGGTGGCGATGGCCGACGTCCCGTTGCCGAAGAGGATATCGCTGCCGGTTAAGACAGAAGCCCCGGTGCCGCCATTAGGTACGGAGAGCTGGCCCTGCCAGCCCAAGGTTAAGGAGTTGTTAGAGATGCTGCCCGTGACGTTAGTCCCGCTGGTAACTGATGTCACAACATTTGGCCCGAGCGAGACGGAAGTGGAAGTGCCGATTAAGACATTCTGGCCTCCGGTGATGGAAAGTCCTGTTCCGGCGGTCAACGATCCAAGCGTTGTAGTCCCAAGACCGCCGTTAGAGACAGGAATAACCCCGGTTAGCGTAATGTTGGGGGAAGTGCCACCGGACGAGCTGATGTTGCCGGAGCCGGCAACGTTGGTGACATAGGTGCCGGCAGGCTGCAGCCCTAAGGTGGAAGTTGCCACTAGGTTGTATCCTCCGCTGCCGTTGCCGATCAGGAGCTGGTTTAAGGCCGGGGTGGTGGAAGTGCCGGTGCCGCCGCTGGAAATTGGCAATGCAGCCGCCAATGTCAGATTCGCAATCGTGGTCGTGGCCAGCGTTGAACTTGCCGTTACTGTTAGTTGGGCAATGGTGGTGGTGCCGAGGACTGCCGGACCATTTACGCTAAGCTGGCCAAGGGTTATTGCGGTGCCGGTGGCAAGGGTGAATGTCAGGGTTTGCAGAGTTGAGGAGCTGGAAACGCTCAAAGACCAGACGGTGGCAGTGGCCAGCGTGACGGAACCGGAAACTAACAGGCTGGATGACAGGGTGCTGGGGCCGGTGACGGTCAGACTGGAGATGGTGGACGTTGCCAGTTGGGTTGCGCCGGATGCCGACAAGCCGGCTAGAGTCGCTGCGCCTTGCAGGGTGGCAGGTCCCGTGACAGTCAAGCTGGCGGCAGTGGTGGTGGCCAGACTGGTAGAACCACCCACGGACAAAGGGCCGCTCAGATTGGCAGAACTGCCGGTCAGCAGGCCGGAGATAGTTTGAGTCTGGGTGGTGAGGTTGTTTGACGACAATTCCGTAAACCCAGCCTCGGATGCGCCGCTAAAGTTCTGGCTGGAATTGGACGGGACGTAGGTCACAATCGGATTGCCACCGATGACAGCGGTTGTCTGGCCATTGTTGTTTTGGACTACTGAGGAGCCAGCCGGTCCCTGTGGACCTTGTTCTCCTTGCGGGCCGATGAATTTTCCGGCATCAAGGTCCTGCTGCAGGGTTTGATTGATCAGTGCGGTAACTTGTTCGGCCGACATCGTCGGACTACCCTGTGGAGCCGGTTGTGGCGTATGAGTCGTGCTAACGCCAAGAACCTTACCTTTCAGTGCGGGTGAGGGAGTCTTAAGAGCCGTAGCAGGCGAGCGTGAGTGACGCACGGCAGCGGGCAGGTTGAGCAGGGCGGTGGAGAGAGGCTGGGGCGGCGAGACGCCAATTGCCAGCAGTACCAAAGCGGTGGCGCCTGTAGCAACGCCAACAGCAAGGAGCGTAGTCAGGGTTTTCATGACAGGCTCCTTTCTGCTTCGTGCAGCGCTGCGATCTTGCGCTCGTAGCGCGAGCGCTGGCTTTGGAGGTAGTGGAGAACTATCTCTGGCGTGGTCAGCCAGTCGCGGTTGAGCTTATATGCGCGGATTCTGCCGGAGCGCGCTAGCTGCCGCAGAAAGTCTGCGGAGTAAGGCGTATCCTTGGCAATCCGCCCGATTGGAAGGAGGGTTCCAATCTCCTCTGCCGAAGGCAGAGCATGACCGGTCGCGGGCATAGGATTGAGAATTAAGTTGTCTTTTTGTTTGCGTTTCGTTGGGACCGGCCCTGTTTTGGGCTCCTGGGAGGTTACTTCCGTAGTCGGAAGTGATTCAGTCTACAGTAAGTATAGCATAGGTAAGCGGTTTTGTCCATAGTAACCCTCTGTACTGCAACAAGTTACGACGAATTAACTGGTGGGGTCATCGGAGGACGCCTCGATTGGGAACGAGGTGTTGGTGCCGTGAAACATTACGGTTTTGCCAACCCAAAGTAAGCAATGGTACAAGACCACAGGCCGATCAGAGCAGGGGAGATCGCTTGGAACGGTGCAGCGATCACATCTACAGAATCATCTACAGCCGATTTTCGTCCGTGTCGAAAATCGGCTGTAACTGTTTGAAAAGGCTGGTCGGGCCGCCGGGATTTGAACCCGGGACCTCTTGCACCCCAAGCAAGCGCGCTAGCCAGGCTGCGCCACGGCCCGATGCAAAGTTATTCTATCACAAGGGGTTCCGAGACATCGCCCAGATGCGTCGGAACCTCCTGAACCGGGCGCTGCCCCCGAATGGGCCCAACCGCTCTCACACTTCCAATATCACCGGAGTAATCGGCGGCCGCCGCGACCTCTGCTTGTTCAGGAACCGCTTCAGGTCGGCGCGGATCTTCTCCTTCATGACGCCCCAGTCGGTCCGCTCCTCTTCAGTCAGGTCTCCAGCGTGCGGGCCACCATTTGGCGGGCCTCCTGCAGCAGGCCCGATCCTTCTTCCTCGACCGAAACGAACCCGCGGCTGACGATTTCCGGAAGCGTTTCTTTGCGCCCGCTGTGCTTGTTGATGGCGATGATCGGAATCACGAAGCCGTCCTCGGAAAGGTGGCGCCGGTCGCGGATCACCAGATCCTCCACCACGTCGTCCAGGCTCCACGGCGTATCCGGCCAGCCGTGGATAATGGGTTGTCATGACGGTCGTTCGGAACTGAAAACCGGAGGTCGAGGCATCTTTGAATGATCAGGCGAAGGCGAAAGGTGTCCCGCTCCACGCATACCTTCAGGATCTGATTGAGGATCTCGCCCGTGCACAGGCTGTCGGGAAACCCGACGCCCAGGAGTTTCGAGCGGCGCTCGGATGTTGGTATCGGCGAGGAAGGGCACTGCGCGACTCAGTTGTGGTCCTAATAGGGGAGTGATCGGCAATGCTCACCAGCACCCATCCCTCCAGCACGCTCGCCAGTTCTACCCGGCACGCCTCCAGGGTCCGGGCATTCGCCCAGACGCCCGGGATGGCCGGAATGTCGCCGTAGAACGCCCCGTCATCCTCGACAATCTCGTAGCGGGCTTGGCGCATGGCTGCCCGGATCTACGCCGCCAGCATGCATCAGTTTATCCCACCGACGTCTTGCGATTCACCACGGTGCACGGGATCTCTGCGATGAAGTCCGGCGGGTCACAAGGAGAGCCGGAGCCGGTGGGGACGCCCGGGTGCTTGACAGCTGTTACGTAACACATTACGGTCAAAGGTGATCCGCTCGATCCGCCACAAGGGACTCAAACACCTCCATGACGAGGACGACCCGCGCGGCGTGATGGCCGAACACGCCGTGAGAATGCGCGACGTTCTCGCGTGACTTGACGCGGCTCGGAGAGTTTCCGACATGGACATGCCGGGGTTTCGGCTCCATCCGCTCAAGCGCCGGGATCGAGGTTTCTGGGCGGTCACGCTTCGGGCTAACTGGCGGGTGATTTTTCGCTTCGCCGACCCAGATGCCTTTGACGTTGATTATGTGGACTATCACTGAGAGGAAAGTGAACGATGCCGATGAAGAATCCGCCCCACCCCGGAGGGTTTGTACTCCGCCAGTGCATCGAGCCTTTGGGCCTGAGCATCACGGCGGCCGCCGCAGCGCTGGGAGTCACGCGCACGACGCTTTCCGAACTGGTGAATGAGAAGCGGGGCATCTCTCCCGAGATGGCCGTTCGGCTGTCGAAAGTCCTCGGCGGCAGCGCGGAACGCTGGCTTGTGCAACAGGCGCAGTACGATCTTGCCCACCTTCGCGCCGGGCACATGGAGCTCAAGCGGCTGAAACTCGCGTAGCGCGTTTCACAAAGGGTAAGTTTTGCAACGAACGCGGAAGGCGCTGAAATCGGGCTCTGGCAAGTCTTACAAGTCTGTCTCAAGAGCGGGCCGGAACCCGGGTGTGTAACGCGTCGTTGCACGGGAGCACGCTGTCGCAACAGTACGTTTCGAAACCGATGCGACGACTCGCTGCCGCCAGACGGGCCCGCCCTCACACTTCCAATATCACCGGCGTAATCAGCGGCCGCCGCGACGTCTGCTTGTTCAGGAACCGCTTCAGGTCGGCGCGGATTTTCTCCTTCATGACGCCCCAGTCGGTCCGCTCCTCTTCAGTCGAGGTCTCCAGCGTGCGGGCCACCACCTGGCGGGCCTCCTGCAGCAGGCCCGATCCCTCTTCCTCGAACGAAACGAACCCGCGGCTGACGATTTCCGGAAGCGTTTCGCTGCGTCCGCTGTGCTTGTTGATGGCGATGATCGGAATCACGAAGCCGTCCTCGGAAAGGTGGCGCCGGTCGCGGATTACCAGATCCTCCACCACGTCGTCCAGGCTCCCGGAGTCGATGCAAACCCGACCCACCGTCACCTTCTCGCCCCGGCGCGCGCCCATCCTGTCGATTTCCAGGGTGTCGCCCGTCTCCAGGATGAAGGTCTGCTCCAGACCCGCGCCGCGCAGGTGCTGCGCCAGCGAGGCGTGCCGGGCCAGTTGCCGGTACTCGCCGTGAATCGGCATGAAATAGCGCGGACGCACCAGGTTCAACACCAGCTTCATTTCTTCCGCGCTGCCGTGTCCGGACACGTGTACCGGCGGGTTCATGCTGCCGTAGATGACGTCGGCCCCGCGCTTGGCCAGATGATTGATCATGCGGTGAATCGCTTTCTCGTTACCTGGAATGATGCGCGCGCTGAGCACCACCGTGTCTTCCGGCTCCACGCTGAGGTTCTTGTGGTTGTCCACGGCCACCCTCGACAGCGCCGACATGGGTTCGCCCTGGGTCCCCGAAACAAGCACCACTACCTTGCTGGGCGCGGCCTGCATGATGTCCTGCGGCCGCAGCAGGATGTTGTCGGGAATGTGCAGCAGGCCAAGGTTGTGGGCGATCTCGGTGGCGGTGAGCATGCTGCGCCCCAGCAGCGCCACCTTGCGGCCATACTCGGCCGCCAGATCCAGCACTCCCTGCAAACGGTGGATCGAGGAGCTGAAGCAGGAGATCACCAGCCGCCGCTCGGCGCGGTTGAAAATGTCCTCCAGACGCGGCTGGACGGCGCGCTCGCTTTCGGTGTAGCCGGGCCGGTCCACGTTGGTGGAATCGGACATCAGCAGCAGCACGCCGCGCTGGCCATAGGCGGCCAGCGTGTGCAGATCGAAGGGCACGTTGTCGACGGGCGTCGGGTCCACCTTGAAATCGCCGGTGTGAATCACCACGCCCAGCGGCGTCGTGATGGCCAGCATCACCGCGCTCACGATGGAGTGCGTCACGTGGATGAACTCGATGGCGAACGGGCCGATCTCGATGCGCTCGCCGGGCTTCACCTTGTGGAACTTCACGCGGTCCAGCAGCTCGTGCTCTTCCAGGCGCCGCTCCACCAGCGCCAGCGTGAAGGCGGTGCCGTAGACCGGGATGTCCAGCTCGCTGATGAGGAACGGGACCGCGCCGATATGGTCCTCGTGGCCGTGGGTCAGCACCAGCGCGCGAACGCGTTCGCGGTTCTGCTCCAGAAAAGTGAAGTCGGGCGTCACCACGTCCACACCCAGCAATTCGGCTTCGGGAAACATCATTCCCGCGTCGATGACGATGATGTCATCCCCGAACTGCATGGCCATGCAGTTCATGCCGAACTCGCCGAGGCCGCCCAGCGGAATAATCCGCAGTTTACGATCTGTCATCAAATGACAAGCGTAGCAGGGTTGCTTGAAGCTACGCCGGCTCGCCACGAATTCACACGAATGCGGCAAGAACAGATACGACGTGGTCTGGCGCGCGCCTGTCTTCCGCCGAGCGTGTGCTGACTCCCGCCGGTAAGCCGTGCGCGCGAGCCACTTATTCGTGTTTATGCGTGTTCATTCGTGGCTTACTTCGGCGGACCGGTCCGCACCGCCACCAGAGACTTCGTCAGGCCCAGCAACCGCTCGCGGACGAGGCGGGCGTCCGGGAAAAGTTTCATCACTTCCGCCGGGCCGAGCAGCCGAACGTCTTCGAGGAAGTGTTCGACGTAGAACGCGCGGCGGTCCGGCGCGGGCCTGGTCACCCATTGCCACACCGTAAAGCGCCGAGCCATCCAGGTTCGGAGTTGCGCGGGCAGCCAGTGCAGGAACGGCGTCAGCAGATGGGGTTCCACCGGGAACCAGCGGTTGGGCGTCTGCACCCAGTACGCCCGCCCGACGCGCGCGATCTCGCTCGCAAACAGGCGCTGCCGCTCCGGGGAACCAACGTGCTCGATCACCGAATTACTGAAGACGATGTCAAAGGCGCCATCGGGGAAGGGAAGGGAACAGCCGTCGCCCGCCACCCACGTCACGCCTTCCGCGTCGCGCCGCTCGCGCCCGATATTCAGGATGACCAGCCACGGCCGGACGCGCAAGTACTCCCAGTTCATGGCGGTGCCCCCGACGTCGAGCACGCGCGTCCCGGCGGCGATCGCAAACGTGCGCTCGAAGCGTTGCATGCGGCGGCGGCGAAACCAGCGCACGATGCGAACCACGCGATGATCGCGATCCCGGCTGCCTAGTGTCAACCCTTCAGCATACTGGACACGCGGCGGCAGCCGCGGTCGCTCGGCGCCGCAGAAACGTGGCTGTCGCCGCATGTCCCCCCAATGTCCTGTGGAAATCCTGTGGACGATAATAATGGACCCATCGCCCGGCTTTTCTCGTATCGGCTGTCAGAGCGTATTATATGGGCATCTTTGCTGATCTGAGATATGCCGCGCGCCGGCTGCGGCAGCGACCCGGGCTCCTGTTTGCGGCCCTGCTGACTCTGGCCCTCGGGATCGGCTTCAACGCGCTGGTGTTCGGCTGGGTGGATTCGTTCCTGCTGAAGCCGTTGCCCATCGCCGAACCTGATCGCGTGGTCAACATTACCTTCGGCGAGAAGCAGTTCCCGAGCGTTTCTTACCTGAACTACATCGACATACGCGATCGCAACCAGGTGTTTTCGGACGTCGCCGGCGAGCGGATACAGCCCGTGGCCCTGAGCGGTGCTACGCGTAACGCGCGGATCTGGGGCTACGAGGTTACCGGTAACTACTTCCGTCTGCTGGGGATACAGCCCGTTCGCGGACGCTTCCTCGAACCCTCCGACGACCTGAAGACCGGTGCAGGCCCGGTCGCGGTAATCAGCTACGGCTGCTGGCAGCAGCGGTTCGGCGGGGACCCGGGGACGGTTGGGCGCACCATTCGCATCGACGGCCATCCATTCACGGTGGTCGGCATCACCCCGCCCGGGTTCCGAGGGACGGAGCGCTGGTACCCCTCCGATATCTGGATTCCGATGTCTATGGTGCGCTCGGTGGAGGGTTGGGACTGGCGAGAGAGTCGCACCGCTGGGAACATGTGGGCGATCGCGCGGCTGAGGCGAGGGACTGACATGGCTCGGGTGGCGGCGTCGTTGAAGGTTCTGGCGTCGCAGATGGCGCGCGAGCATGCCGACGTCAACGAGGGATTCCGCATGGGCATCGCGCCGCCGGGCCTGCTCGGTGCAACCCTGCGCGGGCCCTTCATCGGAATCGGGACCGCGCTGCTGCTGGTCGCCGCCCTGACGCTGCTGGTGGCTTGCGCCAATCTGTCGGGTCTGATGCTGGCTCATGCTTCGGCGCGGCAGAAAGAGATCGCCATCCGCTATGCCATCGGGGCCGGGCGGGCCGCCATACTGCGCATGATGCTGGCCGAGAGCCTGCTCATCGCGCTGGGCGGCTCCGTGTTGGGCTTCCTGACCGGTGTCTGGCTGGCACGGATAATCGAAGCCTCGAAGCCCGCGTTCGACTTCCCCATCGACACGCACTTTGGAATGGACGGGCGAGTGGCCATCTTCGCCGTGGCGCTTTCGCTCGCCAGCGCGGCCGTGTTCGGCCTGCTGCCGGGATTGCGCGCGTCGCGCGTGGACCTGACCCCCGCGCTGAAATCCGGGACGGGGGCCGGCGCGTCTCGTCACTGGACACTTCGGGATGTCTTCGTGGGCGTTCAGATAGCTGTCTGCATGGTGCTGGTCGCCGGCGCGCTCATGATGGTGAAAACGCTCAAAAGCACCCTCGCGAAGAACTTCGGGTTCAATCCGGCCGGCGCGGTGACGCTGCGTTTCGACCTCGGAATGCAGGGGTATTCGAAGGAGCGCGGGGTGGAGTTTCAGCGCCGCCTGCTGGATCGCGTCCGCGCCATGCCCGGTGTCCAGGCGGCGGGTCTGGCCGACCGGCTGCCGCTCTCCATCGACAGCTCGAGTAACCGCGTTTCCGTCGAGGGCGCCTCGGTGGTGCCGGAGGCCCGCCTGCCGATGTCCGCAACCTACGACGCCACGCCGGACTTTTTCCGCAGCCTCGGGACCCGGATTGTCGTCGGGCGCGATTTCAACGCTCAGGACAAGGAAGGCTCTCCAAAGGTCGCGATTGTGAGCCAGATCTTTGCCGAGAAGCTGCTGGCGGGCCGCGATCCCCTGAGCACCCGATTCCGGTTCGGTGACGGCGGCGATTGGTACCAGATTGTAGGCGTGGTGGAGCGCGGAAAGAACGAGACCATTACCGAAGACCCGGCACCCGCCGTGTGGCTTCCGCTGGCCCAGGACTATTCCAGCGGTCTGGCGCTGGTAGTGCGATCCAGCCACGCCGATGCCGCGCTGCTGACGGCGCTCCGGCACGCCGTGGAGGAGTTGGACCCGGACGTTTCCATCTTCGACGCCAAGACGCTGCGTCAGCACCTGGATGTGCCGCTGACGCCCCTGCGCTGGACCACGGCCGTCCTGACCGCCATGGGCGTGGTGGTCCTGTTCCTCGCCGCACTCGGGCTATATGGTATTCTGTCCTACACTACGGGACGCCAGACTCGTGAGATCGGGATTCGGCTGGCTCTGGGTGCCCAGCCCCGTCACGTGTTGCTTCCTGTTCTCACAAGAACTATCGCTGTAGTTTCCATGGCTGCGGTCCTCGGCATGATCGTCTCAATTCCCGTGACCCGGCTCCTGGCGAATCTCCTGTCAGGGGATGCAGACGTTACGGCGCAACTCTTCGCAGTGGCAACGCTTGCCGCTGCCTGCCTGGTGGCGTCGGTGGCTCCAATTCGGCGTGCCCTGCGGGTGGATCCGGCCACTGCTCTGCGACAGGAGTAGAAAAAGAAATGCTCACCTTTTGACGGGTGAGCATTCCGCGCCCTGGTTCTGCCAGGGTGATGTTTGGGAGAATCAGATTCGACGGAAACGCTCCCGTCAAAACCTGTTTGTGATTGGATGATAGGGCCTGGGGTAAGAACGAGTCAAGACAAAAATCCCTGCTGTGGGAATCGACCGTAGCTCGTTGCAAATAATCAGCTTATTTGATTTCCACAGTTTTGCCGCTTTGTGGAAATCCGCCTCCGCCGCCCCCTGGCGGACACCCTCGCAGGTTCTAAGACGTGAAAAACGCAGGCTCTTAGCTGTCACTGAGGTGAAGAACGATCATCGCCTCTTCAGCACTTAGCAGACCAAACCGCCGAAGCAGCACACGCAACCCCGCGAAGAGCAGCCCCGATACCAGGCAGAACAGCATGATAACGCCCGCCAGCGCAAAAATGCTCAGGATCATGTTGGCGATGCTCTTTGCCTGGTTGCGTTTCGCCGCCTCGTTCATGGTCACCTGGACTTCGTAATTCACCTTGTTGAGCAGGCCCCATGCCGCGTTCCGATCCGCAATGCCCGTGGTGATGGCCACCAGCGGCCCTGAGCGCTTCACGAACACGCCGCTCAGCTTGCGGAAGCCGTCCGCCTGCTGCCGCGCGATCTGCGGCGTTGGGTAGGAGAAAACCGCCAGCGTGGCCTCACCGGCCGGCGTCCGGTAACGGATCAGATCGGCTTCCGGAGAGAACTGAAACCCAACCAGGACGCCGGGAAGGCCCGGAGCAAACTCCGCCAGACTGGCGGGGCCGAGGATGTAGCGCTCCGTGCCGGCGATCCAGTCCTGCCTGGGAAGGTAACCCGGCAAGGTGGGAGCTGACCCGCCGGTAGTATCCGGCAGCCAGCGGATGTATTCGCCCGGCAGAGCGGGACACCTGCCCGTGCACGTCAGGACAAACCTGCCCAGAGCGGTTGTCTGCGAATCGGAACCCCGAAGCCAGTCCGCCGCGGCGAACGCCCCGGTAACGTCCTGCATCTCGTACGCGGTGACGCGGTGCGACCCGAAATCGGCCTGCTCGGCGGCCTTCAGCCCGAACTCTCTCCATAGCACCGGATTGCCCGGAGGTTGAACCACCTCCACTGTCCGCAGGCGATGCGGGCCGGGCGCTTCCCGCCAGATGGCGGCTCCCAGCGGCGCGATGGAGAGGAGAACAACGGCTGGCAGCAGTCCGAACCTCTCACCGAAGGCACGGAAGGGGGTCACTTCGGGATGTGGGGCAGGTTTGCAACCTGCGCGCCGATTTCCAATCGGCGCCGGCACAGGCTTCAGCCTGTGCCACCATGTGCTGACAAGCTTGCGAGTGAAGGTGGCACAGACTTTAGTCGGTGTCGAGCGCGGGTTACAAACCCGCGCGCAGGATACCATCCTGCCCCACGATCCTATGCCGCGCCGCAGCACTTCTTGTACTTCTTTCCGCTGCCGCAGGAGCAGGGGTCGTTGCGGCCGGGCTTCTTTCCCTTGATCACGGGCTTGTTCGTCGCGCTGCCGGCCTCGCCGCCGGCGAACTGCAACGCGGCCATTTCCTTGTCCTTTTTGCGCTGGATATTGCGCGTCACATCCAAAACCACGGATTGCGCGGCCCTGCGGTCGTCCACGCCAACCGCGGCCGCCACCGCTTCCGCTTCCTCCTCCTCTTCCTCCTCGTCTTCGCCGTCCGGCGAGAACGGCAGGATGGGGCGAGGCCGGCCGCCGTCATCGCCACCCAGCGAGTATCCGCCCGGCGGCGCCGGCCCGGTTGACACCTGCAGGAAGAACAGGTAGCGGATGGTCTCGTCCTCGATGCGGTCCATCATGTCCTGGAACAGGACATACGACTCCTTCTTGTACTCGATCAGCGGATCTTTCTGTCCGTACCCGCGCAGGCCGATCCCTTCCTTGAGGTGATCCATCGACAGCAGGTGGTCTTTCCACTGCTGGTCGATGACGTTCAACATAATGACGCACTCGGCCTGGCGCATCATCTCGGGGCCGACCACGGCCTCCTTCTCCTCGTACCGTTTCGTCAGCAGCTCGTTGAGGGTGTCTTCCACCTCGCCGCGCGACTGACCCTCGAGGTCCTTCAGGTTCAGCTTCACGCCGAACTGGCTCAGCACGTCGGTCTGCAGGCCGGTGAGATCGAATTCGCTGGGATGGACCTTCTCCGGACAATGCAGATCGATGAACGTGCCTACGATGCCGCCCACAGTGTCGATGACGCGTTCCTTCTGATCGAGACCTTCCAGCAACTGCCGGCGCATGCCATACACGGCCTTGCGCTGCTTGTTCATGACGTCGTCGTATTCGATCAGGTGTTTGCGGGCGGCGAAGTTCTGTGCCTCCACGGCCTTCTGCGCCGCCTCGATGCGCTTGCTGATCAGTTTCGACTCGATGGGCACGTCCTCCTCCATGCCCAGCCGCAGCATCAGGTTCTGCATGCGCTCGCCGCCGAAGATGCGCATCAGATCGTCCTGCAGCGAGAGGTAGAAGCGCGAGCTGCCGGGGTCGCCCTGGCGTCCCGCGCGTCCGCGAAGCTGGTTGTCGACGCGTCGCGACTCGTGCCGCTCGGTGCCCAGAATGTGCAGGCCGCCGAGGTCCTTCACCTCCGCCCGCTCGCTCTCGGTCTCCTCGCGGAAGCGCTGGTAGATGGCGTCCCACTCGGCGCGTTCGGGCGTGCCGATGGCCGCAATCTGCATGGCGTCGGGATTCTTGTTCTGCTTGCGCAGGAACTCCTTGGCCATGAACTCCGGGTTGCCGCCCAGCAGAATGTCGGTGCCGCGGCCGGCCATGTTGGTGGAAACGGTCACCTGGGCCTTGCGGCCCGCCTGCGCCACGATGGTCGCTTCGCGCTCGTGATTCTTGGCGTTCAACACCTCGTGCTTCACGCCCATGCGCTTGAGAATCCCCGAGAGCTTCTCCGACTTCTCCACCGATACCGTGCCCACCAGCACCGGCTGGCCCCTCGTGTTCAGCTCCTTGATCTCCTTGGCGGCGTTGCGGAACTTCTCCTCTTCGGTGCGGTAGACGACGTCCGGATTCTCCTTGCGCTGCATGGGCCGGTTGGTGGGAATCACGCTCACGTCGAGGTTGTAGATCTTCTGGAACTCGGCCGCTTCGGTTTCCGCAGTGCCGGTCATGCCGGCCAGCTTCTTGTACATGCGGAAGTAGTTCTGGAAGGTGATGGTGGCCAGCGTTTGGTTCTCGCGCTCGATCTTGACCCCTTCCTTGGCTTCCACCGCCTGGTGCAGGCCGTCGCTCCAGCGGCGTCCGGGCATCAGACGGCCGGTGAACTCGTCGACGATGATGACCTCACCGCCTTGCTGGACCACGTAGTCCTTGTCGCGATGGAAGAGCACGTGGGCCTTGAGCGCCTGCTCCACGTGGTGTTTCCACTCGATGGTGGCAATATCATATATATTGGCGAGGCCCAGCAGGCGCGCCACTTTGTCGAAGCCTTCGTCGGTGAGCCCCACCGCTTTGTGCTTCTCGTCCACCGTGTAATCGCCGGTCAGGTACTTCTCGCCCGGCTCGCGGCCTTCGATCTCCTCGCCGCGGATGAGGCGGGGGATGATGCGGTCCACCTTATAGTACTTGTCGGTGGATTCCTCGCTGGGGCCGGAGATGATCAGCGGCGTGCGCGCCTCGTCCACCAGGATGGAATCCACCTCGTCGACGATGGCGTAGTGATGCTCCCTCTGGACGCAGTCCTCCAGCCGGAACTTCATGTTGTCGCGCAGGTAGTCGAAGCCGAATTCGTTGTTGGTGCCGTAGGTGATGTCGGAGCCGTAGGCCCGGCGGCGCTCGTCGTCGTCGAGGTCGTGTACGATGACGCCCACCGAGAGGCCGAGGAACTTGTAGATGCGGCCCATCCACTCCGAGTCGCGTTTGGCCAGGTAGTCGTTGACGGTGACCACGTGGACGCCCTTGCCTTCGAGCGCGTTCAGGTACACCGCGAGCGTGGCCACCAGCGTCTTGCCCTCGCCGGTCTTCATCTCCGAGATTTTGCCCTTGTGCAGCACCATGCCGCCGATCAACTGCACGTCGAAGTGGCGCATGTTGAGGGTGCGGCGGCCGGCTTCGCGGACCACGGCGAAGGCTTCCGGAAGGATGTCGTCGAGGGAGGCGCCCTGTTCGAGCTGTTGTCTGAATTCGACGGTCTTTTGGGCAAGCTCGTCGTCGGAGAGCTGCTCGATGGAGGGCTCCAGATCGTTGATGGTCTGAACGAGCGGAAGCATGCTCTTCACCTCGCGTTCGTTCTTGGTGCCGAAGACTTTCGCCAGTATTTGATCGAGGGCCAGCATGGCGCTATCTCCATTCTACCGTGGTGGGGCCGGCGGGCCGCGGCCCGTCCACCGGTAGGCTTCACAATAGCCGGAGGCTGTTTGGCGCGGCTGGCTCGGTAGGACGGATTGATATACTGAGACGCCAGGATGCTTGCAGGCGCCGCTGCGGCGCGGCCTGAGCGGGCCCAACCCGAGTGAGCACTGACGTTGACACCATCGGAAACGGCGCCGAATCGGCAAACGCCGTCGCGCGCCTGGATCGCGTTCTCCGCTACGCGCTTCCACTCCTGCTGCTGATCTTCGCGTCGGATCTGCTGGACGGCGTCGTGCGCGGGCCGCAGTGGATGTGGAACGAGTCCCGCCTGGCTAGCGCCTTCTCCCTGGCGTACGGATACAGCCTGTACCCCGGCGAGCACGCGCTGGGGCCCGTTATCGGCACGCTGCACGCGCCCGTCGGCTACCTCGTATACGCGGGCCTCGCCTTCCTGAAGGATCCGCTGGCGGCGCTGCTGGCCGGGTGCGCCGTGACCGTCCTGCTCTACTTCGCACCGCTGTTCTGGCTTCACATGCACGCGGGCCAGGGCACGCTCCTGACCCGCGTATACGGCTTTCTGGCCTGCGCGGCGGTGGTGGTGGCGAGCCCGGGGACCAACTACTCGGCGCTGAATATTCACGTGGACGTGACCGCGATCGCCGCCGCGGTGCTCGCCGCGGGCATTCTGGCCACGGCCCGCGCTCCCCTGGCAACCGGCATGCTGGCCTGCTCGGCGGTGCTGGGTGTGCTAAGCGTCGCCGCCAAACAGACCATGGCCCCGGTCCCGGTGGCCCTCGCCTGCTTCATGCTGGCCGCCGAAGGCCCGCGCCGCTTCCTGCGTTTTGTTCTCCTGCAGCTCGTGTCCGGCGTGCTGATCGGCGCCGCAGTGCTGGTGGCGTTCCGGCCGACCGAGGACCTGCTCTTCAACACGTACACATGGGCCGTCCACTTGCACCGCCCCGCGGACACGAGCCGGTTGCTGCTGGCGGGCCTCTATGCGGAACGCGTTACGCTGGCCGCCGTTGTGCCCGTGCTGGTGGTGCTGTTGGCCGGAGTGCTGTTCGCTGGCGCCGGCAGCGTGCGAGCCAGGCTCAATGCCAACCGGTGGCTCGTTTTCCTGTTTGCGGCGATGTTGCAGGTCCCGGTCGCGTTGCGCGCCTGGACCACCCCGGGGGCCGACGTCAATCACCTTGGCGTGGTCACTCTCTTCGTCACGCTCGCGGCAACCACCGGGCTCATCATGGAACAGCCGATTCCCGTGCTCGTCCAGCGTGCCCTGCTCCTGGGCATCATCATCGCATCGCTCAGCTTTCCGTGGCAGCTTGCCCGGGGTCTTGCCGAACTCCCCAACACCCCGGCTGAGGTCGCCTTCCGTTACGAGAGGCAGCATCGCGGCCGGGTCTATTTCCCGCTGAATCCTCTCGCCGTTCTGCTCGCTGAAGGGAAACTGACACACTACGACGTTGCGCTGTTTGATCGCGAGCGCGGCGGATACCCGGTCTCTCCGGCGCTGCTTGCTTCCGGAATGCCGCCCCACTACCAGCTCATCGCCTGGCCGCCCAATGACGATCCGCCGCCGTCGGTCGCGCTCGCGCGTGTGTTGCAGTCCATGCAGCCCGTCCGCGAACCCGGCCTCGAAGGCTGGCACGTTTTCGGACCGGCCGGCGGCGCCGCGCGCTGATCGGGAACCGGTCTCGATTTCTTTACGTCCAAATCGCTTGTTGCCTCGTCTAAGTGAGTGGGACCTGGGGACGCAATGAGCCTGCAATTCATCAACTGGGAGATCGACGGTGTCACCGTTCTGAATCTCAGCGGACGTCTGACGCTGGGCGACGCAACCACGCAATTCCGCAATGCCGTTGAGGAGCTGATCGCCGCCGGCAAACCGAATATCCTCCTGGACCTGCGCGAAGTGACCTATCTCGATAGCAGCGGCATCGGCGAGCTGGTGGCGGCGCAGACGGCATGCAAGAGGAACGGCGGCGCGTTGAAGCTGATTAATCTCGGCCGGCGCACCGAGGACCTGCTGCAGACGATGAGCCTGTACACGGTGTGCGAGATCGTGTCCGACGAGTTGGAAGGGATTCGCAGCTTCGCGGCGCACGCGGCCTGACCACGCCGCGAGCCGTCACCCCAGCTTGTTCAGGCCGTCAATGTAGGCTCGGGCGCTGGCCTCGATCACATCCGTGGAAACGCCGCGCCCCTTCACCCGGCGGCCCGCTTCCTCCAGTTGCACGGTGACCTCGCCCATTGCCGCCGTGCCGCTGGTTATCGCGCGAATGTCGTAGCGCTCCAGCTTCGCCGCGTGTTTCGTCACGGCGGAGATGGCCTTGTAGGCGGCGTCCACAGGTCCGTCGCCGATGGCCGCGCCTTCCCGCAGTTCCCCGGCGATGCGCAGGCGCACCGTTGCCGTGGGGATGGCCGACGTCCCGCTGTAGAAGTGCAGATACTCCAGGCTGAACGTCTCCGGGGCCACGCGATTCTCGTCGTGCAGCATGGCGATCAGGTCCTCGTCGAACACCTCCTGCTTCTTGTCGGCCACCACCAGGAACCGCTGGTAGGTCCGGTCGAGTTCTTCCGGCGACAGCGTGTAGCCCAGTTTTTCGAGGCGATCGCGCAGGCCATGGCGCCCGGTGCGCGCCGTGAGCACCACCCGGCTTTCCGTGAAACCGACGTCCTCGGGCCGCATGATCTCGTAGGTCTCGCGCTGCTTCAGGAAGCCGTCCACGTGGATGCCCGAGCTGTGCGCGAACGCGTTCTCCCCCACTACCGCCTTGTTCGGCGAAACGGTCATGCCAAGCATCTCGGAAACCAGGCGGCTGGTCCGGTAGAACTCGCGGGCCTCGATATCGGTGTGGACTCCGAAGTAATCGCCGCGCGTCCGCAGCGCCATGACGACTTCTTCCAGCGCGGCGTTGCCGGCCCTCTCGCCGATGCCGTTGATGGTGCCCTCCACCTGGCGGGCGCCGTTGCGCACGCCGGCCAGCGTATTGGCCACGGCCATTCCCAGATCGTCGTGGCAGTGGACGCTGATGGTGGCGCGGCCGATAATCGGCACGTTCTCGCCAATCGAGCGAATCAGCGCGCCGTATTGCTCGGGCACGGTGTAGCCCGTGGTGTCGGGAATGTTGACCACCGTGGCGCCCGCGTCGATGGCCACCCGCAGCATCTCGAACAGGTAGGCCGGGTCGGCGCGGCCGGCGTCCTCGGCATAGAACTCGACGTCATCGGCGAATCCTTTCGCCAGCTTCACTGACTCCGCCGTCATTTCGAGGATGCGGGCCTTCTTCCCGGCGAGGCTCGTGCCGTACCTGTCGTCGCGAAACTTGCCGGCGATGTGAATATCCGAAGCGCCGATGCCGGTGTGGATGCGCGGCCTGCGGGCCTTGGCGAGCGCTTTCCCGCACGCTTCGATGTCGCTGGCCACGGCGCGGGAGAGCGCGCAGATGGCCGGGCCCTCGATCTCGCGGGCAATCAACTGCACCGCCTCGAAATCCTCCGGCGATGACGCGGGGTATCCGGCTTCGATGACATCGATCTTCAGCCGGGCCAGTTGCCTCGCCACCACCAGCTTTTCCCTGCTCCCCAGCCGGGTGCCGGCGGCCTGCTCGCCATCGCGCAGCGTCGTGTCGAATACACTGACTTTCTCGCCCTGTACCATGTAAAGGAAGTAGCCTCTGTTGTTATGTTGTCTCATTTCGATCCGCTGGTGGAGGAGTGGTTTCGGGAACGGCTCGGCTCGCCCACCGAACCGCAGGTGCAGGGATGGCCGCTGATCCGCGAAGGCGCGGATGTGCTGGTCTCGGCGCCCACCGGCTCGGGCAAGACCCTTGCGGCGTTTCTCATCTGCCTGGACGGGCTGGTGCGCGAGGCGCGCAGAGGGCCGCTGGCGAACGAAATCCGCGTGGTCTACGTCTCGCCGCTCAAAGCGCTCAGCAACGACGTCCACAAGAACCTGGAAGTGCCTCTGGCCGAAATCCGCGAGCTGGCCGAGCGCCGCGGCGTGAAGCTGGCGCCTATCCGAACCGCGTTGCGCACCGGCGACACGCCTGCCTGGGAACGTCAGCAGATGGGCAAACATCCGCCGCACGTTTTGGTGACCACGCCGGAATCGCTGTACATCCTGATGACGGCGGAGAAGTCGCGCGCGGCGCTGCGAACCACGCGCACCATGATTGTCGACGAGATTCACGCCATGGCCGGCGACAAGCGCGGCTCGCACCTGGCGCTGACGCTGGCACGGCTGGACGCCCTCACCTCATCGCGCCCGCAGCGCATCGGCCTGTCCGCCACCGTGAAGCCGATTGAGGAGGTGGCGCGGTTTCTGGGACCGGACACGCGCATGGTTAACGTGGGCCATCGGCGCGACATGGATCTGGCGGTGCTGGTTCCGCGCGACGAGCTGGGCCCCATTGCCACGCACGAAATGTGGGCCGAGGTGTACGATCGCCTGGCCGAGCTGGTTCTGGCGCACCGCACCACGCTGGTGTTCGTCAACACGCGCCGCATGTCCGAGAAGGTGGCGCACGCGCTGTCGGAGCGGCTGGGCGAGGGCGTGGTTCTCCCGCATCATGGCAGCCTCGCGCGAATGCTGCGCCTGGACGCGGAGACACGGCTCAAGAACGGCGAATTGCGCGCTGTGGTGGCGACCGCATCGCTGGAGCTGGGCATCGACATCGGCTCCGTGGATCTGGTGGTGCAGATCGGCTCCACGCGCTCCATCGCCGTCGCACTGCAGCGCTTCGGCCGTTCCGGGCACTGGGTGGGCGCGCGGCCGAAGGGCCGCCTGGTGGCCACCACACGCGACGAACTCGTCGAATGCGCCGCGCTGGTGCGCGCCATTCGGGGCGGGGAACTCGAGCGGATCCGGATTCCCGAAAACGCGCTGGACATTCTGGCGCAACAGATTGTCGCCTCCGCCGCGTGCGAGGCGTGGGAGGAAGAAGCCCTGTGGCAACTGGTCCGTTCGGCGTGGCCGTACAAGAATCTGCCGCGCGGCGATTTTGATGCGGTGATCGCGATGCTGTCCGATGGCATCGCCACCTCGCGCGGGCGCAGCGGTGCGTTCCTGCATCGCGACCAGGTGAACGGCATCATCCGGGGCCGGCGGGGCGCGCGTTTGGCCGCCATCACCTGCGGCGGCGCAATTCCCGACAACAGCAACTTTGCCGTCACCGCCGAACCGGACGGCCGGAACGTGGGCACGGTTGACGAAGACTTCGCGGTGGAGAGCATGGCCGGCGACGTCTTTCTGCTGGGCACGCAATCGTGGCGGATCAAGCGCGTGGCCACCGGGCGGGTGTGGGTGGAGGATGCGCGCGGGGCGCCGCCGACGGTGCCGTTCTGGCTGGGCGAGGCGCCGGGCCGGTCGGCGGAATTGTCGCGGAGCGTTTCGGAGACGCGGGGGCGGATCTTCGAACTGGCCACCGCTCCGTCACCGTCGCGGCTCAGTAACGGCGTGCAAACGGAGGTCGGCGGTTCGAAGCCCGCGGGGGCCGAGGCGCTCGACGAGGCGGGGGGCACGCGGCTGGCGCCGCGTCTCCCGGCGGGGGCCGAGGCTTTTCTGATCGGGGAATGCGGGCTCGATGAAGCGGGCGCTCGGCAGGCGGTAGCGTATGTGTGCGCGGGCGTGAACGCGCTGGGCGCGGTGCCCTCGCAAGAAACGGTAGTGGCCGAGCGCTTCTTCGACGAAAGCGGCGGAATGCAGCTTGTGATCCACGCGCCGTTCGGATCGCGGATTAACCGTGCGTGGGGGCTGGCGCTGCGCAAGCGATTCTGCCGCGCGTTCAATTTCGAGTTGCAGGCCGCCGCCACCGACAACGGAATCCTCATCTCGCTGAGCGAATTGCACGCGTTCCCGCTGGAGCTGGTGTTCGAGTTTCTGCAGCCGCAAACCGTGGAGCACGTCCTCACGCAGGCGCTGCTGGCCGCGCCCATGTTCACGGCCCGCTGGCGCTGGAACGCTTCGCGCGCGCTGGCCATTTTGCGATATCGCGGCGGCAACAAGGTGCCGGCGCCGATCCTGCGCATGCGCTCCGACGACCTGCTGGCCTCCGTGTTCCCGGACCAGGTGGCCTGCGGCGAAAACCTCGAGGGCGAGATTCGCATCCCGGACCATCCGCTGGTGGCCGAGACCATCGGCAACTGTTTGCATGAGGCCATGGACGCCGCTGGCTTGGTTCGGCTGCTGGAAGACATCCAGGCGGGCCGGGTGCGCACGGTGGCCATCGACAACGCCGCGCCTTCGCCGTTCTCGCACGAGATTCTCAGCGCGAACCCATACGCGTTTTTGGACGATGTTCCGATTGAGGAGCGGCGGGCGCGGGCGGTGCAGTTGCGCAGCTCGTTACGCACGGATTTCGTCGGCGGCGCGGGCGTGCTGGACCCCGCCGTGATTGTCCGCATCGCCGCGGAAGCGTGGCCGGACGTGCGCGATGCCGACGAATTTCACGATGCCCTGCTCACGCTGGTTACGCTGGCTCCGGTCGCAGAATGGCAGGTACACTTTGACGAGTTGAAGGCCACGGGGCGCGCTTCCGCAATCGCGCGCGGGGGCCGGGCGTTGTGGGTGGCCACCGAGAGGCTCGCCGTCGTTGACGATCACGTGCTCGCGGTGCGCGGCTGGATGGAGTCGCTGGGACCGGTGACGGTCGCTGCGCTCGCGGAGAAGCTGGCGCTGGGGCGGGATGACGTGGAGCGGGCACTGCTGACGCTGGAAGCCGAAGGACAGGTGCTGCGAGGGCGGTTTTCCGTTCCTGAAGGCGCCGGCGAGCCCGAGTGGTGCAATCGCCGCGTGCTGGCACGCATTCATCGGGCCACGCTGGGCGGCCTGCGGCGCGAGATCGAGCCGGTGGCGGCGCTCGATTTTCATCGCTTCCTGTGCCGCTGGCAGCACCTGGTGGCGGGCAGCCAGCTTCACGGTCCCGATGGCGCACTGCAGATTATCCGCCAGTTGCAGGGGTACGAGATCGCCGCCTCCGCTTGGGAGACGGAGGTGCTGGCGCGGCGCGTGGCCAAGTACAAGCCCGAGTATCTGGATGAGCTGTGCCTCTCCGGCGAGGTGATGTGGGGGCGGTTGTCGGCGCATCCGGCGATAGCGGACGCCAGCGGCCGGCACGTGCGGGCCACCCGAATCGCGCCGATCTCCTTTTTCCTGCGGGAGTGCGTGGGATGGCTGGCCGATCCGCAGCCCGCCGCCGAGGACGCGCAACTCGCCGCGCTGTCGCATCCCGCGCACATTGTTCTGCGGGTGTTGGGGGAGCATGGCGCATCGTTTTTCAGCGATCTCACGCGGGCCACCGGGCGGCTGGCCAGCGAGGTGGAAGACGCGCTGTGGGAGCTGGTGGCCGCGGGGCTGGTGACGGCGGACGGGTTCGAGAATCTGCGGGCGCTGATCGATCCGAAGCGGCGGCGCGGGGAGGGGCGGGCTCGCGGCAAGCGTCCGCGTCATGCGGCGGGGCGATGGGCGCTGATGGGGCGCTCGCTGACGGTGGAGCCGGCGGCCGATCGCGTGGAGGCGTTCGCGGACCAGCTTGTGCTGCGCTGGGGCGTGCTGTTTCGCGACCTGCTGACGAGGGAAACCACTGCGCCGTTCTGGCGGGACCTGCTGCCGGTTCTGCGGCGCAAGGAGGCGCGCGGCGAGCTGCGGGGCGGGCGCTTCGTTTCCGGACTTTCCGGCGAGCAGTTTGCGTCCCCGGAGGCGCTGGACCTGCTGCGAGCGGTGCGGCGCGCCGAGGCGCATGCGGAAGACGACCTGCGCATCGCCAATGCCGATCCACTGAACCTGACCGGCATCGTGCTGCCCGGCCCGCGCGTGAGCACCATGATTGCGGGGAGCCGGGTGCTTGCTGCACAAATCCCGTAAAACGCGTTTGAGCCACGAATGAACACGAATGTACACGGATAACACGCTTCCTTTTGATTGGGTTTTGTTTGCGTTTGATCGGTGGCCCTTCCCCGGGGTGTTTCGGGGTTCCGTCACGAGAGCGGCGATTCCTTAGGTGGCGCGAATTGGGTTCGTTTCGTCGTGCGCGGGTGGTGGCCGGTTCGGGGGCGGGCAGCGGGATTCCGCGGCGGCCGGCGAATTGTTCGCAGGGGCTTCCGGGTGCGGGGTTTTGTGGCGTGTTTTCAGCTTGGCGTCCGGGCTCACGTTGAGATTGGCTTCGTTTTGTCGGGCGGCGTCGCGGGCGGCCTGGGCCTCCAGTTTGCGGAGCGCCAGGAGCTGTTTCAGGGCGCGGTAGCCGGTTCGCTCCATAGCCGCGGCGTGACGTTGCAGGACGACCAAGGGGTCGACGGTGTTGTTGATGATCGCGGCGGCGAGCCGGAAGTCGGCATCGGCGGGGTCGGCGGAGCCAACGATCAGCTCGATCACGGCGGCTTCGAGACGGCGGGCGCGGGCGAGCCGCCAGCGGGACTGGGCCATTTCCTCGACTAGGAAGCGCTCGTAGGCGGTGGTGGGCGCGAAGGTGCGGTTGAATTCGGCGATTAATTCGTCGAATTCCTCCTGATTCTCGTTGGTGAGGACGCGGAAAGCCGCGGAGAGGCCGTGTTTGGTGGCGTTGCCGCTGGAGGCGGACTTGCCTTGCGCGGTGCGCGGGCCGGTGCTGGCCTGCGCGTTTCTCTGATTCGCCGAAGTCTGAGCCTGAGTTGCCATGTCGGACTCATAGCACGGGCGGGCGGCGTTTTTGGTGGGGGCGGGGCGGAACTGGCGTGGAATGTGGCGGTTTGGGTGGGGTGGATTGTTGTCACTGGGGTGGCGGGGATGGGGCGGTTGCGAGGAGGACGGTTTGAGGCACGGGCCGACATGGTCGCCTCGGTGCTTTTGTGATCTGAGCAGCATCTGCGAGTCGCCAGCGATGCCGCCAAGTGGGGCTGTTCCATGTTGCCGAGCCCGCCGGAGGCCCGCGGGGCTGTCGACCAGCGGCAGATCCGGGTGTGAACGTGACTTCACCCGGACTTACCAGATCTTACGCGTGAGCAGCTTTTGGGGGACCGGTTTCGCCGCGAGCAATCGCTCTAATGTCCGCGGGCGCGGTTGGAACGTCGAACGCCAGCGCGGTCAGCATAATTTCCCTGTTCGGATCATTCGGCTGGGCGAAGATGTAGCGTAATGTGCTCTCGCCCGACTTTTCAAGGTCGCGCTTGAAATTTGGATGCTTGGGCACACACTCCGCCATTTTGGCGAGAACGGCGCTAAAGTCTGCGTTCCTGTTAAAGATGAGGATCGCTGCCTTTGTATCTCTCCAACTCAGATACGAGAGGAGTTGGTCAATGGTGCCGAGGAATGCCTTTTCGCCCTTCCAAAACTTGCACTCGGCAATGAAGATGTTCCTTCCCATCACGCGAATAAGGATGTCGGTCCTGCCTTGAAAATTGAAGGTTTCGCCCGTCGCCTGACCCGTGAATACTCCGTTCAACTGCACAAGAAAATGACTCCGTAGGTCCTCTTCCCCCATATTGTAGAAGGCGTGGGGGCTAAGCTCCATCACCTGTACCATGTTCTTCACGATGCGAAGGATCTCTTCGTAATCTTCTATTGCTAGGGTCGGCTCCGGTCTAAAGGCACCATCCACTTTGATCTGCTCGATTCGGGGTGCACGGCGCGTAACAGGGACTGCATAGGTGGTCGGTGTTCCCTCGCGTTTCTTCATAGGCAGGCCGATTGCGGCCGTCATTCCGGCGTCGGCGAGGAGTCTGTTCTTCCTGTTCTTCAGTTGCGATGCGAACATCCCTTCAAGTTGAGAGTTGAACTGTGCTGCTGACGCTGACAGCGACCCAAGGTACTGCTTAATGGAATCCAGAGTCCGCTGGTATTCCTGTTTTATGGCCTCGCCGTTCTGATCTGTGCGCACGTACGTGAGAAGAATCTCGTTCTTTCCGATTTCACCGCGTGGTGGGTTCAGTGTATACGACTGCGGCTGAATCCTGAAAAAATCGGCGTCTCCTTCATAAGGTACTGCGATGACCGTCCTAGTGCCTAGTATGTAGCACGGCCGCGACCGATCGAGGACATGCCCGAGCGGATCGCGGCTCACGTCAACCTGGGCCTCACCAGAATCTGCTATGTGAATGTCCTCGTCCCTGATGACCGGCACCTTGAAGCGGAATGCCTCTACGAAAGCTTTTACAAGATCGTCCTCGCTTGCTTTCAAAAGAGTGTCGGGGTCAATCGACTGCACCCTCTTCTTGACCGCCTCAGTCCGTTCCTGGATAACACCGTAGATCTGATATTTGCAAAAAAGAAGCTCTTCGCTCATGCTCGTGAGATTGTCCCACTGAGACGAGTTCCGACTTCCTTGGAGAGCGTCGGAAGCTCGAAGACACCGTCCTTCCGCTTCGTTCCTTCAAACCATACGCACTTGGCTTTGTCCTCTTCCCCACCGCTCATTGAGAAGCTGCCAATGTATTCGATGGTCATCAGGGGGCCTCCACTTCTTAACTTAACGACATCTCCGACCTTAAGTTCGTGATCCATTTGGGTCCCTTCTCTGACAGCACACTGCCTCATTACTGAACATCTGGCTATGCTCCCAATGATAGCTGAAATCACTCGCTTCGGCGCTTGGATATACGCCGCCACTTGGTCGTATCACGCGGCGCCGAGGTTTCCCGTTCGGTCAAGGCGCCCTGTTCGGGGCTACACTGGCATTTCATCGCCTTTGCTGGGTGGCTTTCCGCCCCTCCGCTTCATGATCTTGTCGAGAGCTTTGAAATCCGCTCGCGCGCGGCGATCCGCGAAATACTTCGCCGTCTGTAGCGCCGAGACCTTCTCCGCCACCGCCGTAGCCACGAACTGATTGATGCTCGTCCGGTCTTCCCGGCTTAACCGCTCAACCGCATCTTTGAGGGAACGGGGCAGCCGCAGGGGATATGTTTGGGTTTCCTTCATCGCTTGATCCTCGCTATCGCCTCTCGTGGAACCAGGACCTCCACTCCAAACTGGGACGCGGCGATTCCATAGTCCCGCACGTTGAATGTCACCACGGCGTCGGCCCCGCCGTTGACCGCCGCCTCCAGAACCATCTCGTCGTTCGGATCGCGCAACTGAGGCCGCCATAGAAAATGTGTTTGCACGGGCTCCGCCATGGCGATGATGGCATCCAGGAAGATCTCCACCTGGCGATCGGAAAGCCCGGCATCCACCCGGTGCTCGGGCCTGCGGCAGACGGCTTCGTACTCTATGGCGAGAGGCACGCTCAGCAACATAATTGCCTCCTTCCGTCGCACCGCCCGGATGATGGCGGCCGAAGCGCCCGTTGGACCGCGCATGGCAGCAACCACGACGTCAGTGTCCAGAACGGGCCTCACGTTGTATACGATATCACATCGCGGATGATGCTACTCGGTTGGCCATCGGGTTATCCGCTTACCCGCGCATAGTCGTGGGCAACGCCGTCTCATGCGGACATTGATGCGGACATATTGGTGGTCCTACAGTGGCTGGCTGAGGACCCACCCATATGATATATATGTAGTTGTTATGAGTAGTGATACGGTCGTCAAAGCGGACATCAAGATGGACGACAGAGGCGAGCTTGTCTCCCTCATGGAGCCCCTGCGGATCGGCGAGCGCTCTCGCCACCGGGGCCCGCTGACCGACCTCGCATTCGATCTTGCCCAGAAATCCGCCGGCTTCCGGCGCAGTCTGCCCGCCAGCCTGCTGGCCTCTCTGGCCAATCTGGTGCGGGCCATGAACTGTTACTATTCTAACCTCATCGAGGGGCACAACACGCACCCGGTGGACATCGAGCGCGCGCTGAACAAGGACTGGGATCGGGATACGCACAAGCGTGATTTGCAGATCGAGGCCAGGGCGCACGTGCGCGTTCAGGAATGGATCGATGGCGGCGGGCTGAAAGGCGGGCGGGCTTCGAGTGCCGAGGGGATTCGCGAGATCCACCGCCGCTTTTGCGAGTTGCTGCCCGAGGATCTTCTGTGGGTGGAAGACCCGGCGACGAAGGAACGCGTGCGCGTGGTGGGGGGAGAACTGCGAAAACGCGACGTGGAGGTGGGCGGGCACGTGGCCATCAGTCCCGGCGCGGTGCCGCGCTTCCTCGAACGCTTCGAGGAGGTTTACGGGGAGGGCGGCAGGACCGAGGCGATCCTCTCCACGCCGGCGGCGCACCATCGCCTGTTGTGGATGCACCCGTTCCTGGATGGGAATGGCCGGGTGGCGAGGCTGATGTCGCACGCGATGCTGCTGGAGACGCTGGATACGGGCGCGGTGTGGTCGGTTGCACGTGGGCTGGCCCGCAACGTCGAGGAGTACAAGACGCATCTCGCCAACTGCGACCGGACAGGCCGGAACGAACTCGACGGGCGCAGGACGCTGAGCGAAGAGGCGCTGGCGGAGTTCACGCTGTTCTTTCTCACGACGGCGACGGATCAGGTGACGTTCATGGAGGGGCTGGTGCAGCCGGACCGGCTGCGCACGCGGATTCTGCTGTGGGCGGAAGAGGAGAGCAGGCTGGGGGAGTTGCCGCCGAGGGCCGGGAGCATTCTGGAAGCGGTCCTCTACCGGGGGGAGTTGCCGCGCGGGGAGGCCGATGACGTGGTTGGCACGGGGGCGCGGCAGGCTCGGCGGGTGGTGGCGGCGCTGGTGGAGCGGGGAGTGCTGGTGTCGGAGAGTCCGCGTGCGCCGCTGCGGCTGACGTTTCCGGCGGCGCTGGCGCAGCGGTGGATGCCGGGGTTGTTCCCGGAAGCTTAAGAGGGCGGCCTGATCTGAGAGGACACCGCAGCGTTGGCCAGGTCGGCACCGTACCGGCGGGAGTCGCTTTCCTCGATGAGCTTCCGGACGTGGCCGATTTGCCCGGCGGATGGCTTCGGCCTGGGTCGGAGTTTCACGCTACTGCCTCAGCCCGCTGGCAGTCCACTCTTCCAGCTCCGCTTTCCGTTGCCGACGCTCCGTTGCCGACTCCCACCCGCGCGGCCCGCTCTCCTGATACACTCAACTGCGATGACTCCGGCAAAGCACCAACCCTACGTCCCCGAAAACCTCAGCATGCGCGAGTTCACATTCCGCGCCGTGCTCATTGGGCTTGTCCTGACCGCGATCCTCGGCGCCGCCAACGCCTACCTCGGGCTGAGGGCCGGCATGACCATTGCGGCCACCTACCCGGCGGCGGTGATCAGCATGGCCTTTCTTCGCCTCATGAAAGGATCGCTGCTGGAAGAGAACATCGCCCGCACCATCGGCTCCATCGGCGAATCGGTTGCCGCCGGCGCGGTCTTCACCATCCCCGCTTTCGTGCTGGCGCAATTGTGGCCCGGGCTGGTCATGCAGAAGTACTGGCAGGCGGTCGCGCTGATGGTCATCGGAGGGCTGCTGGGAATCCTCTTTGTCACGCTGCTGCGGCGCGTCATGGTGGAAGATCGGGAATTGCCGTTCCCGGAATCCGTGGCCGCGTCGGAAATCCACAAAGCCGGCCAGCAGGGTTCGAAAGCGGCCAAGATCCTGTTTGCGAACATGGGCTTCGGCGCGTTGGTGAACGCCCTCGGATTGCTCAACATTTTCGAGCCGGTACACACTTTCACAATTAACATCGGCAACCTCGGGAAGAGTCTGCTGCTGCGCACCAGTACGAGTCCGCGGGTGGCTACGGTGACTACCGGGGGCATGAGCACGTTCAACTCGGCCGCCATCAGTCCGGCTTATTTCGGTGTGGGCTACATCATTGGGCCGCGGCTGGCCTCCCTGAATTTCGCGGGAGGGGTGCTGGCCTGGGGTCTGCTGGTTCCTCTGCTCACTTTCGTGATAGGGCCGTCGATTGCGGCCACGCTGCCCGCGGGCACCGTGCCGAAGTGGGGCTTGCTGGCCGGAGCGGTCTATTTCTCCATCGTGCGGCCCATCGCCGTGGGAGGGATGCTGGTGGGCGCCGGATTCACGCTCTTTCGGATGCGCAAGCAGTTGCTGCTGGGCTTGCGGCGCGCCGTTTCCGATCTGAAGAAGTCGGCGGAAGCGCACCAGGCAACCGGCCGTACCGAGCGCGACCTGAACATGAAGGTGGTCTTCGCCGGCGTGGCCCTGGTGTTTCTGGCCATGATCGCCCTTTACTACTTCTTCATTGCCGGCGCCCACAACCTGACCCCGGGAAGAATCGCGGCCGGAGCGGTGGTGGCGGCGGCGGTGATGGTGGTTCTGGGATTCCTCTTCGCTGCGGTCTCCGGCAACCTGGTGGGCATGATCGGCTCTTCGAATAATCCGGTCTCCGGCCTGACCTTGTGCACTCTGGTGGTTGCGGCGCTGCTCATGGTGGTGCTGGGCGTCTCCGGGGCGGGCGGTGTCGCTGCCGTGCTCGGCGTGGCCGCCGTGGTGTGCGTCTCGTCCGCGGTAGCGGGCGAGATGTTGCAGGATCTCAAGGTCGGCCATATCCTCGGCGGAACGCCGGCGCGGATGCAGCTCGGCGATATCTTCGGCATCGTCGTGGCATCGCTGGTGCTGTTTTTCCCGCTGATGATCCTCGACAACGCCTACCATTTCGGCAGCGCCTCGCTGCCCGCTCCTCAGGCCGGCCTGATGGCTATGCTGGCGCAGGGCATCGTCGGAGGGAACATGGCGTGGCCGCTGGTGGTGGTGGGCATTCTGATGGGCTTCGCCATGATCATGGTGGAGGTGCGCAGTCCCATGCTCTTCTCCGTCGGCATGTACCTGCCCATCGAAACCACCTTCGCCATTTTCCTGGGCGGGGTCATCCGCTGGATCACCGACAAGCTGCGGGACCGGCGCGGCCTCAACGATGCCCAGAAGGCCCGCGTCGACAATGCGGGAGTGCTCACCGCCTCGGGCCTCATTGCCGGCGAGGCTCTTTGCGGCCTGGTCATCGCGGGCATCTGGCGGGGTAACACGCCGCAACTGCTGGCGTCACCGCACTGGATCACCGCCATCGTCGTGCTGGCCGTAATGGTCTTCGTCATGGTGAAGGTGCCGCTGGCCAATGCCGGCCGGCCGGAAGACCCGGCGCCGCCCGTCGCCATGATGTAGCTGCCGCATCCGAGCGAAGGGCCACTCGCGCGTTCGCCAAGCGCGGGCCTCCCGCAGAAAACTATTGTGCGACGCACTAGTTGTATAATACAATGATTGTGTGAGCGCAAGATCCACTTCTCCGAAACCGGCCGCGATAGCCGCTTTTCGCCGCCAACTGCGCGTGCTGGAGCGCGAGATGGTGAGCCAACTGGAGGCGGACACGGGCTGTTGCGGGGTCACGCTGGCGCAGTGCCACACCCTGCTCGAGCTGGCGGCCTCGCAGCTCTCGCTCACCGGTTTGGCCGCCGCGCTCGATCTGGACCCCAGCACATTGAGCCGCACGGTGGACGGACTGGTTCGCGCCGGCATGGTCGAGCGCGCCGAGGATGCCTCGGACCGCCGGTCGCTACGGCTCACGCTGACGGCGGCCGGCCGCGCCAAGGTCGCCTTCATCGACGGCGTCTGCAACCGGTACTACGCGGACCTGCTCGCGGGGATGAGCGAACGGGACCAGCGGTGCGTGTTGCGGGCGGTGGGGCTGCTGGCGGAACACATGCGGAGCCTTCGCGGGGCGCCGTCCTGCTGGAGAACGGAGCATCGCAATGGGCCAGGTTAGCTGCGGATGCGGCGGGGGATCGCCGGTGCGGTTGACGCACATCGAAAAGCAAGCCGGACCAGTGCCGGTTCTCTCGACAATAATCACCTGGCGCGACGTGCTCGGCGGCTGGCGCGTGCGCTGGGGCATCGGGAGGATGCGGTACGTGGTTCCGCCCGGCCTGTATCGCGTGGGCGAGCCGGACAAGAAGTCGCCGGTGCTGGTAACGGCCAACTACAAGCTGACCGTCGACACGGTGCGGCGCGAGCTGCCGGGTTTGAGCGTATGGCTGCTGGTTCTGGACACCGAGGGCGTGAACGTGTGGTGCGCCGCTGGGAAGGGGACGTTCGGCACCGCGGAACTGGTCCGGCGCGTCGAGGCCGCCGGCCTGGCCGGGGTGGTCGAACACCGCAATCTGGTGCTGCCGCAGCTTGGGGCCACGGGCGTGGCGGCGCATGAGGTGAAGCGCGCCACGGGATTCTCGGTGCACTACGGCCCCGTTCGCGCGCGAGACATCCGCGCTTATCTCGCTGCCGGCATGCAGGCCACGCCGCAAATGCGGTGCGTGACCTTCGGCTGGAAGGAGCGGATGGTGCTGGCGCCGATGGAGGTGACCGGGGCGCTGAAGCCCGCGATCGTCGTTCTGATCGCGCTCGCCTTGCTCGAGGTGCTGCGCCATCGGACTGTGAGCTGGCGCGTGGCCGCCGATTTCGCGCCGTTCCTGGCTGCGATGTTCGCAGGAAGCGTGCTGGTGCCGCTGCTTCTGCCCTGGCTTCCCTCCCGGGTATTCGCCGTTAAGGGAGCGGTGGCGGGCGCGCTCTGTGCCTTGGTCGCGCTCGTCGCTCTACCTGGCGGAATCATCGCAGCCGCCGGAACGGCGCTACTTGGCACTGCCATCGCGTCCTACATGGGCATGATGTTCACCGGCGCGACGACCTTTACCAACCTCGCGGGCGCCCGTCTGGAGGTCCGGCGGGCGTTGCCGCCCATCGTGGCCTCGGCCGCCCTCGGAGCTGTTCTGCGGGTGGCGGCCGCTTTCGTGTGATCGTTGGAGAGGCACATGCAATACTTGTTGAGCGGTGATTCACTCGTTCTTGACCAGTTGCTCTGCAACGGTTGCGGCCGTTGTGAGGAGGTCTGCCCGCACGCGGTCTTCTCTGTGGTCGACCGCAAGGCCGTGGTGTCCTGTCGCGGCAACTGCATGCAGTGCGGCGCCTGCCGCATGAACTGCCCGGTTGGCGCTATCGAAGTGTTGACAGGCGTTGGTTGTGCGGCGGCGATAATCAGCTCCATGCGCCGGGGCAATGCGGCTGGCGCAAGCTGCGACTGCGCTTGAGGAATTGGCCGGCGACAAGTAACTGGCGCCGGTGGCAGGTAACGAGTCAGAATCTACTTATGCGCACACGTCTCGCCTTTGCTGTGGGTCTCACGTTTCTGTTTGCTTTGCCCGCGTTGGCTGGCGCGCGGTTTTCCGTTTCCTTTCCGCAGGAGTTGAGCCCGGCACCGCTCGACGGGCGCCTGTTGCTGATTGTCTCCAGCGACCCTTCGGCCGAACCGAGGATGCAGGTGAATGACACGCCGAACACGCAGATGGTTTTCGGCATCGACGTCGACGGGCTGCGGCCGGGCCAGCCGGCCGTGGTGGATGAGCACGCGTTCGGCTATCCCGTGCGCAGTCTGGCGGACGTGAAGCCCGGCGAATACTACGTGCAGGCCGTGCTCCACCTTTACGAGACGTTTCATCGCGCCGACGGCCATACCCTGAAGTTGCCCATGGACCGCGGGGAAGGACAGCAATGGAATCTCGCGCCTGGCAACTTATACAGCAAGCCCCTGAAAATCGAGCTCGGCGAGGGGACGACGGCGCCCATCGCCATCGTGCTCGATCAACAGATACCGCCGATCCCCGCGCCCAAGGACACGAGGTACATCCGGCACGTCAGAATTCAGAGCGAGTTGCTGACTAAGTTCTGGGGACGCCCCATGTATTTGGGCGCGCACATTCTGGTCCCCGAAGGCTTTGACGAGCACCCCGAGGCGCATTACCCGCTGGCCGTGTTCCACGGGCACTTTCCGGACGATTTCGAGGGGTTCCGCACCGAGCCTCCCGATCCCAATTTGAAGCCCGACTACAGCGAACGCTTTCATCTGGCCGGTTACAACCGCATTCAGCAGGAAGAGGCATATAAGTTTTATCAACAGTGGATCTCGCCGAAATTCCCGCGGATTCTCATCGTCGAGATTCAGCACGCCAACCCCTACTACGACGACTCGTACGCGGTGAACTCGGCCAACCTCGGACCTTATGGAGACGCCATCGAGACCGAGCTGATTCCGTACATCGAAAAACACTTCCGCGGCATCGGACAAGGCTGGGCCCGGTTTCTCTACGGCGGCTCCACCGGCGGATGGGAGGCGCTGGCCGTGCAAATGTTCTATCCGGACCATTACAACGGGACGTTCGCGGCCTGCCCCGACCCGGTGGACTTTCGCGCCTACACTCTGGTGAACATCTACAAGGACCGCAACGCCTACTTCCTCGAAGGCGCCCACACAAGAGTCGCGCAACCGGCCATGCGCGACTACCTCGGTCACGTCACCATCACGCAGCAGGAAGCCAACTACTACGAGCTGGCGTTGGGCACGAAAGGCCGGTCCGGCCAGCAGTTTGACATCTGGCAGGCCGTGTATTCGCCGGTGGGCAGTGACGGCTATCCGGCGACGATCTTCGACAAAGTGACCGGCGACATCGACCCGCAGGTGGCGGCATGGTGGCGGGACCACTATGACCTGAGCCACATCCTGCAGCGCGACTGGGCCACGCTCGGACCGAAGTTGCGGGGAAAGATCCACATCTACGTGGGCAGTGCGGACACATACTTCCTCAATGACGCCGTCTACTACATCGAGGACTTTCTCAAGGGCACCAACAACCCGCCCTATGACGGCGAGGTCAGGTACGGCGACCGCGCCGAGCATTGCTGGAACGGTGATCCAACGCTGCCCAACGCGTACTCGCGGTTGCACTACAACACCATGTACCTGCCCATGATGATGGAGCGGATGCGGAAGACAGCTCCGCCAGGAGCCGATCTGACGAGTTGGCGGTATTAGGCGACAGCAATTCGGCCCAATGGCACTTAACTTTTTCACCAAAGATGCGGAAGGGTGTCAGTTCGGGATGTGGAGCAGGTTTGCAACGTCCGCGCCGATTTCTAATCGGCGCCTTGCGCGGGTTACAAACCCACGCGCAGGATACAATCCTGCCCCACAACTCTGTGCAGGTATTCAGTATGGGAAATCGGCCCGCCCTGCATGAGGTCAGCCGGTGAGCCGCGACTCCAGCTCCGCCCAGCGCTCGTACAACCGGTCCACGCGGAGCTGGGCCGCCTGTAGCGCCTCGTAACGCGATGTCACGATGGAGGCATCGGCGCTGCCCTCCGGGTTCTGCATCTCCTCGTGCGCGCGCCGCAGCCTTTCCTCCGCTTCCAGGATGCGCTCCTCCATCTGTTCCCACTCGCGGCTTTCGTGATAAGACAGCTTCTTCTTCGGAGGGCTGCCTTGCGCGGCGGGTTTGCCGGCAGACGGCGCGGGCTCGCGCTCGCGGCGGCGGACGCCGGCCATTTCCTGTTCCCACTGCGCGCACTCGGCATAGAGGGCGGCACCACCCGCGCCATCCAGCCCCACGATGGTGGTGGAGACGCGGTCCAGCAGATAGCGGTCGTGCGTCACCAGCGCGATGGCTCCGGGGAAATCGAGCAGGCTGTCCTCCAGCACCTCCAGCGTGGGGATGTCCAGATTGTTGGTGGGCTCGTCGAGCAGCAGCACGTCGGCCGGCTCCAACATCATGCGCGCGATCAGCACCCGCGCCTGCTCGCCGCCGGAGAGCCTGCCCACGGGCAGTTCGAGCTGCTCGTTGCGGAACAGGAAGCGGCTGGCCCAGCCGGCCACGTGGATGGGGCGGCCGCGATACATCACCGAGTCGCCTTCCGGCGCCAGCGCGCGGCGAAGCGTCACCGCGGGGTCCAGGTTCTCGCGCGCCTGGTCGAAATAGACCATGCGAACGTTTTCGGCGCGGGCCACCTCGCCGGTATCCGGCTCGCGCTCACCGGTCAGCAGTTGCAGCAGGGTGGTCTTGCCGCTGCCGTTGGGTCCCAGCAGCCCCAGCCGCGCGCCTGGCGAAAGGACGAACGACAAATCGCGAAACAGCGCTCTGCCGCCCAGCGCCTTGGTGACGTGGCGGGCTTCGATGAGTCGTTTGGTGCGCCGGTCGGTCCCAGTGAAATCGATCTGCGCGGTGCGTGCGGCCGAGCGCGCGTTCAGGTCGCCCAGCTCGTCGATGAGCCGTCCGGCGGCGTCGATACGGGCTTTGGACTTCGTCGTGCGAGCCTTGGCCCCGCGGCGCAGCCACTCGATCTCGCGGCGGACCTTGTTCTCCAGCGCCTCCTGGCGGCGCGCCTGCGCCTCCAGAAACTCCTCCTTCTTTACCAGGAACTCGCTGTAGTTGCCGGCCGCGCGCAACAGGCCATCGGGGTAGACGCGGTCGAGCTCCATCATCACCGTGGCCGTGTTCTCCAGGAAGTAGCGGTCGTGGCTGATGGTGAGCGAGGCGAACTCCGCCGAGCGCAGCATCTTCTCCAGCCAGAGGATGCCTTCGAGGTCGAGATGGTTGGTGGGCTCGTCGAGCAGCAGCAGGCCGGGCTGCTTCACCAGTTCCAGCGCGATGGCCAGCCGCTTCTTCCAGCCCCCGGAGAGCGTACCGGTGCGAACACCGGCGCTGGCGAACCCGGCGCGGCCCAGCGTCTGACTGATGCGCGCGGAGTGTTCCGTTTCATCGAGATGATCGGCGAGCGGGACGGCGCGGACGAGGTCGCCGATGGTGGCCTCGGGCGGAAACGCGGACTCCTGCTCCACGTAGCCGATGCGCAGCAGCTTGCGCGGCGCCACCACGCCGGAGTCGGGCGGGACGATGCCGGCGAGGATCTGCAGCAGCGTGGATTTGCCGGAACCGTTGGGGCCCACCAGACCGATGCGGTCGCCCTCGAAGATGCCGAAGCAGAGGTTGTCGAACAGCGCGCGCGAGTCCCACGCTTTGGCGACGCCCTGGCAACCGAGGAGAAGAGACATGAACTCCCTCGATGATAGCGATGTGAGGCGAAAGCATACGCGGCGAGAGCCTTATCGCCGCTGACCTGAGAATCGACGACACCCACGGGGGCGGCCGCGATGTTCGAGCGTTCGAAGACTGGCAGCGCGTGCTTGTGGCGCAGCCCGTGCCGTAGCAGTATGCTGGTTCTTCCGTGTCTCAAAGCTATGTCCGCGGCCGCGAGGCCACCCTTCTCGAACAAAGCATTCATGCGACGTTTACCCGTTCCGTAAACGCGTATCCGGAGCGGGAAGCTCTGGTTTCCGTTCATCAGAACCTGCGTTTCACCTACGCCGAGTTGCATGAGCAGGTGGAGCGGACGGCGCGGGGGTTTGCCGGTCTCGGCCTCGGGCCGGGCGACCGCATCGGCATCTGGGCCACCAACTGCGCGGAGTGGGTGATGGTGCAACTGGCCGCGGCGCGGGCCGGCATCGTGCTGGTGAACATCAACCCGGCCTACCGCATCCACGAGCTCGAGTACGCGCTGGTGCGCTCGCGCATCCGGGCGATTTTCCTCAAGGAGCGCGACCAGCGATCGTGCTACCGCGACATTCTGGACGAGGCGGCGCGGCGCGGGGGCGTGGCCCTCGATCACCGCATCTATCTGGACACCGATTCGTGGGGCCGGTTCCTCGACGACGGGCGCGATTATCCCGAGGTGAGTGTCACGCCCGACGACGTGGCCAACATGCAGTACACCTCCGGCACCACCGGCTCGCCCAAGGGCGTGCTACTGACGCACCGCGGCCTGGTCAATAACGGTCTGTTTATCGGCAAGGTGCTGAAGGTGACCGAACAGGACCGCATCTGCGTGCCGGTGCCGCTGTACCACTGCTTCGGGTGCGTGATTGGCACCATGGTGGCCATCAACGTGGGCGCGGCCATGATCCTGCCGAACGACCGCTTCCACGCGCTGCCCATCATGCAGGCGCTGGAGCGCGAGCGCTGCACGCTGGTCTACGGCGTGCCCACCATGTTCATCGCGCAGATCAACCACGCCGATTTCCCCAGCTTCGACTTCTCCTCGCTGCGCGGCGGCATCATGTCCGGCGCTCCGTGTCCGGTGGAAATCATGAAGCGGGTGATAAACGAGATGCACTGCCCGGAGATCACCATCGTGTACGGGCAAACGGAAAGCTCGCCGGTGATCACCGGTTCGATGGTGGACGACACCATGGAGCGCCGCGTCTCCACCGTGGGCTTCCCGCTGCACGAGACCGAGGTGAAGCTGATCGATTCGAAGACCGGCGAGACCGTGCCCGTGGGCACGCGCGGCGAGATCTGCACGCGCGGCTACCTGGTGATGAAGGGTTACGACGGCGACGAGGCGGCGACGCGCGAGGTGGTGGACCAGGACGGCTGGCTGCACACCGGTGACCTCGCCATCCTGCGCGAGGACGGATATATCCACCTCACCGGGCGCGTGCGCGACGTGATCATTCGCGGGGGCGAAAACGTGTACCCGAAGGACGTGGAAGAGTTCCTGTACAGCAACCCCAAGGTAGCTGCCGTGGAGGTGGTGGGCCTGCCCGACCTGAAACTCGGCGAGGCGGTGCTGGCGTGGATCAAGCTGAAGCCGGGCGCCACCGCCACCGAAGACGAGATCCGCGAGTTCTGCCGCGGCGAGATTTCGCACTTCAAGATCCCGCAGTACATTCGCTTCGTCGACGAGTTCCCGGCCACCGCGAACGGAAAAACGCAGAAATATCTCATCCGCCAGCAGGAGACCGAGCTGCGCGGCCTGCGCCTTGCGGCGGAGGTGGTGACGGCGTAGGGGGGCGAACACCATTTCGCAGGGGAGCTGAATCGAACCTTCCGGCGTAGAATTCATTTTTCGATCTGGCCGTTTTCTTTGAGCCGTTCCGGAAGGTGCCCCGCTCCCGGCAGGACACCCAAAACGAACCGCGCCCCGCGCCGCCTCGGCCTGGCGAGTCCCTGATCTGTTCTGTATGCCGCCGCGCTTCCGCCGGTCCGTTTCGACGGACCCGCTATGCTGGTTCCAGGATGAACGCGGAAGGCTGGCAATCGCTTCTCGAAGTGTCCGGCACCATCCTGCAACACCGCGATCTGGGGCCGTTGTTCGCGAGTCTCGCTCCCCAGCTTCGCTCGGTCCTGCCCTTCGACTTCATATCGCTGGTGCTGCACGACGCCGCGAACGACCGCATGCGTCTGCACGTGCTCGAAGGCAATGCGCCGGCCCGGACGCCGCGCGTCGAGCTGCCCGTGGACCAGTCGCCGGCGGGCTGGGTGCTGACGCATCAGCGGCCTCTGGTGGTGGACGATGTGGCGCACGAAACCCGCTGGCCCGCGGTGATGGAGATTCTGCGCGCCAACGGCGTCACCACCTGCTGTTTTCTTCCGCTGACCACGGCGCACCGCAAGCTCGGCGCGCTGAGCTTCGGCTATCTCGGGGCGCACCGGATCGAAGAAGTGGAGCTGGAGTTCATGGGACGCGTGTCCGCCCAGGTGGCGGTGGCGGTGGACAATTCGCTGAACGCGGAGGCGGCGCGGGAATACCAGCAGCAACTGGCGCGCGAGCGCGACCGGCTACGGGCTCTGCTGGACATCACCAACGCCATGGTCTCCCAGCTCGAGCTGGGCGAGCTGTTCGCCAGCATCACGGCGTGCCTGCGCAACGTGGTGCCGCACGAGTACTCGAGTCTGGCGCTGCACCAGCCGGGCGCCGCGCACCTGGTGATCCACGCACTCGAGTTCGAGCTGGGTACCGGCCGCATCCAGCAGGACATGAGGGTGCCCATCGAAGGCTCGTTATCGGGCGCGGCGTTCAGCAGCCGGGAGCCGGTCGTTCTGAATCGGTTCGAGGCCGGCTCCTTCTCCTCGGAAGTGACCCGGGCGCTGGTGAGCGAAGGTCTGCGCTCGGCCTGTTCGATACCCTTGTCCACCCGCAACCGCGTACTGGGCACGCTGAATCTGGCCAGCATCCACGAGAACGCCTTCTCTCCCGAGGACGTCGATTTTCTCTCGCAGGTGGCGTCGCAGGCGGCCATCGCCATCGAGAACGCGCAGGCTTTTCGCGAAATCGAGCGGCTGAAAAACAAGCTTACCGAAGAAAAGCTGTACCTCGAGGACGAGATCCGCAGCGAGCGCAACTTCGGCGAGGTTATCGGCGACAGCCCGGCTTTCCGCAAAGCGCTGCGCCAGGTGGAGACGGTTGCGCCCACCGACGCCACGGTGCTGATCCTCGGCGAAACCGGCACGGGCAAGGAGTTGATCGCGCGCAGCGTACACGAGCTCAGCGCGCGGCGCGAGCGCACCTTCGCCAGGCTCAACTGCGCGGCCATCCCCACTGGTCTTCTGGAGAGCGAGCTGTTCGGCCACGAGAAAGGGGCGTTCACCGGCGCGATCGCGCAGCGCATCGGCCGCTTCGAGCTGGCCGACGGCGGCACGCTCTTCCTGGACGAAGTGGGCGACATCCCGCTGGAGCTCCAGCCCAAGCTGCTGCGCGCCCTGCAGGAGCAGGAGTTCGAGCGGCTCGGCAGCACCCGCACCATCAGGGTGGACGTGCGCGTGATCGCGGCCACCAACCGCGACCTGGCGCGCATGGTGGCCGAACAGCAGTTTCGTATCGACCTCTACTACCGGCTCAACGTGTTTCCCCTGGCGGTGCCGCCGCTGCGGGAGCGCGTCGCGGACATTCCCATGCTGGTTCGCTACTTCGCGCAGAAGTTCTCGCGGCGCATGAACAAGCGGATCGAGACCATCCCGGCGGCGACGCTGGCGGCGCTGGCCGAATACCGCTGGCCGGGCAACGTGCGCGAGCTCGAGAATCTGATCGAACGCGCGGTCATCCTGTCGTCCGGGACCAGCCTGGACATTCCCCTGTCGGAACTGCGCCCCGGTCTCGCCCTGGCTCCGTCGGCGACGCTGGAGACCGCCGAGAGGCAGCACATTCTTCGCGTTCTCGAGGAGACCGGCTGGCGCATCGGCGGCCTCAACGGCGCGGCGGCGCGACTGGGCATGAAGCGCACCACGTTGCAGTCGAAGATGAAGAAACTCGGCATCGCGCGCGGGCAGCACGCAGCGCCGAAATAACGGCACTTGCCGATATATCGGCATACTCCTTCCGGCACATCCGCGCAACCTGCAGAAACCATGGCGCTTGCAACGGCGGGAGATGTGCTTTTCCCCTGTCGTGCTGAAGATCACCACCATGGGCGCAGGTGACAGAGTCACCCTAAGGCTCGACGGCCGGCTGGTGGGGCCGTGGGCGGACGAATTCCGAAAAGCACTGGACGCGTGCGGCGCCGCGGCCATCACCGTGGACCTCAGCAACACGACGTTCGCGGACGGGCGCGGCCGGCGGGCTCTGGCCGATGCCCGCGCGCGCGGCGCTCGCTTTATCACCGCCGGGCCGCTGATGGAAGCGCTGGTCGGGCAGGAGGAAAACAGACATGGCGACTGAAACGGTTGATTTCCAGGGATTGGAAACGGGCGCGACGGAGGCGCCTCCGCCAGCGCGCAAGCCGGCGGGGAAGTGGATCCTGCTCGGAGTGGTTCTGGTGCTGGCGGGCGCGGGCGTCTGGTACTGGGTGGCGACGGCGGGCCGCGTGTCCACCGACGACGCGGAGGTGGACGGCCACATCGCGCCGGTGGCCGCCAAGGTCTACGGAAACGTGCTGGAGGTGCTAGTCAACGACAACCAGCAGGTGAAGAAGGGCGAGGTGCTGGTGCGCATCGACCCGCGCGATTATCAGGCCAAGGTGGATCTGGCGCGGGCCACGCTGCTGTACGCGCAGAGCCAGCGGAGCGGCGCCGACATCACGGTGCCGCTGACGCGTGACGTCACCGTGAGCTCCACCACGCAGGCGGATGCGCAGTTGCAGTCGGCCGACGCCGATCTCGCCAAAGCCAGCAGCGAACACCAAAGGGCCGCGGGCGCGGACATTTCCTTCGCGCGTGCCAACGTGGACGCCAGCCAGGCGACATCGGACCGGGCGAAAGCCGATCTGGAGCGCATGCGTCCGCTGGCGGAGAAGTCGGAGATCTCGAAGCTGCAATTCGATTCGTATGTGGCCGCCGCTCGCGTGGCCGAAAGCCAGCTTGCCGCCGCGAAGGAGAAACTGAGCGCGGCGATGGAAGATGCGGAGACGAAGAAGGACGCTCTGGCCGGGGCGCAGGCAAAGGTGTCGCAGGCGCGGGCCGCGGTGGTGCAGGCGCGCGCGAACCAGAAACAGATCGGGGTGCAGTCGGCGCGCGCGGCGTCGGCCAGCGCCGCGGTGGTGCAGGCGCGCGCGGACCTCGAGACCGCCGAACTGCAACTCAGCTACACGGTGATCGTCGCGCCGCTGGACGGCATGGTCACGAGGAAGTCGGTGGAGCCCGGCCAGATTCTGCAGCCGGGCCAGAGTCTGATGGTCATCGTTCCGCTGAACGACATCTGGGTGACGGCGAATTTCAAGGAGACGCAACTGAGCAACGTGCATCCCGGCCAGAAGGCGGAAGTGAGCGTGGACATGAGCGGGCGCAGCTTCAGCGGCCACGTGGATTCCATCGCCGCCTCCACCGGAGCGCGCATGAGCCTGCTGCCGCCGGAGAACGCCACCGGCAATTTCGTGAAAGTGGTGCAGCGCATTCCGGTGAAGATCGTCCTCGACCCGCTGCCCGCCGACGCGATCCTGCGGCCGGGCATGAACGTGGACGCCACCATCATCACAAGCGGCGAGACGCGATAATGGCGTCCACGCTGATGGACGCGGGCGCGGCAGCCGTCCGCAAGCACGGCATCAACCCCTGGGTCATCGCCGGGACGGTGATGCTGGCCACGTTCATGGAGGTGCTGGACACCAGCGTGGCCAATGTCGCGCTGCCGCACATCGCCGGGAGTCTGGGCGCTACCACTGACGAATCCACCTGGGTGCTGACGGCGTACCTTGTCGCCAACGCCATCATCCTGCCGATGAGCGGCTGGTTCGCGATGATCTTCGGCCGCAAACGCTTCTACATGACCTGCGTGTTCCTGTTCACCCTCAGCTCGATGATGTGCGGGATGGCGCCGAGCCTGTTCATGCTGATTGTGTTTCGCATCATGCAGGGGGTGGGCGGAGGCGCGCTGCAACCGGTCTCCCAGGCCATCCTGCGCGAGGTGTTTCCGCGCGAGAAACAGGGGATGGCCATGGCCATGTTCGGCATCGGCGTGGTGTTCGCGCCGGTGATCGGCCCCACGCTGGGCGGCTGGATCACGGACAACTGGTCATGGCGCTGGATTTTCTTCATCAATATTCCGGTGGGCGTGCTCTCGCTGCTGCTGACCTCCATGTTGGTACACGATCCGCCGTGGCTGGTGCGGCGCAGCCTGAAGCAGGGGCATATCGACTTCATGGGCCTCGGACTGCTAACGGTGGGCCTGGGCGCGCTGGAGATCATGCTGGACGAAGGACAGCGCAACGACTGGTTCGGATCGAATATGATTGTCCGCGCCGCGGGGCTGGCGGCGATCTGTCTCACCGCGGTGGTGTTCTGGGAGCTGCGGCACGTCCATCCGGTGGTGGATTTTCGTCTGCTCAAGGACCGCAATTTCGCCATTTCCACGTTCTCCATGTTCTCGCTGGGCTTCGTGCTCTACGGGAGCACCGTGCTGCTTCCGCTGTACATGCAGGAGCTGCTTGGTTACACGGCCACGCAGAGCGGCATGGCGCTGTCGCCGGGGGGAATCGTGATCATGATGTTCATGCCGCTGGTGGGCTTCTTGATCAACCGCGTGCAGCCGCGCTGGCTGGTGGTGTTTGGCCTGTCCATGGCCGCCATCGGGCTGTGGATGATGAGCCGCTTCACGCTGGGCGTCGATTTTCCGCACATTATTACGACGCGCATTGTGCAGAGCGTGGGGCTGGCGTTCCTGTTCGTGCCCATTAATACGATGGCGTTTTACTATATTGCGCGGGAGCGGTTGAGCTATGCCACGGGAATTATCAATTTGGCGCGGAATATCGGGGGGAGTTGCGGGATTGCGTTCGTGATGACCATGCTGGCGCGCCGCGCGCAGTACCACCAGAGCGTGCTGGCGGCCCACGTCACGTCGCTGGACAGCGGGATCGGGCAGCAGTTGCGGGGAATGACGCAGGTGCTGCACCAGCAGGGGTTTTCGATGGCCGACGCGGCGGTGCGCGCGCAGGCGATGCTGTACGGCCTGGTGCAGCGTCAGGCCGCGGCGCTGGCGTTTGTGGACGGGTTCTGGGTGCTGGCGCTGATTTTCGTGGGGCTGATTCCGTTCATGTTCATGATGAAGGGGACGGTGGCTCGCGGCAAGTGAGCCGGGGCGCCCTGAGAGGCCGCCGCAGGGCATGGCCCTTCCCCACAGACTACTTCTTGAAGAGATTGTCGAAGGCCGCGCGGGCGTCCTGCGAGGAGCGCGGAGCGGGCGTCGAGTTGCGGGTAATCGCGGGGGGAGTTTGCGCGCCAATGGACGCGGCGTCGCGCGCCACCGTGACGCGCGGACGGAACAGCTCGCACTCGTTGGCCTGGTCCTTCACGGCAATGCGCACCGGGATAGGCTTCAGGCACTGAAACCGGGTGGAGGTGTCGAAGTGGCTGCACTGCTTGCAGCAATGCAGGGGCGTATTGCATTTCGGGCAGTTGCCCTTGAAATCGACGTCGGCCGGGAGCATGGTGGAACAGTTGAAACAACGCGCCGCCGCCACCGTCTGCAGCAGGCGCGGGAGGCGCGGACCGGTGACGTCAATCGACGGCTTCGGTCCGGCAGGCCGCGGCTTTTCCTCCCGGCCGTGGCCGTTCGCGGGGCGGTCGCTGTCCATGTAGCCCCGCTGTCTGTACTTGCGTTCTCCGCCGTCCATTTTCTGTGCTCCAGGCGCTGGCAGTCTCATCCACACGGGGGATTGCCGCGCATCGTTCTTCGCGGTATGTGACCGGACTACACTCCGGATTGGCCGCGGTTCGTGGGCTTATTAAACGTAACTGCCGTGTAATGAACTTCAGCGTCCATTGGCCGAAGTTCGGTGTTCACAATGCAGGATGAGTACGAAGGATGGGATCTCGCGTCCTGGCCTCCATTCGCCCCGGACGACCCGCGTGCCCAATCTCCTATGTACCACGGAACGGGTTTGGATTCCACTGAAATCTTCGGATGTATGCACTTGACATACCCACGGCTCAGCGCGAAAGTGAATCGTGGCCGGAATCACTGCAGCCCGGTACGAGAACGAGCACGCGGCGCGGGAGCATCTGGAAAGGCTCCTGTGGCCGGACGGGCCGGTTTGCCCGCACTGCGGCCTGGTCGGCGAGGCGTACAAGCTCGACGGTGAAACCACGCGGAAGGGCCTGTACAAGTGCGCCGGTTGCCGCCAGCCGTTCACGGTGACCGTGAAGACGATCTTTGAGGACTCCCACATCCCGTTGCATAAGTGGCTGCTGGCGATTCACCTGATGTGCTCTTCCAGGAAAGGCATCAGCGCCCATCAGCTTTGGCGCAACCTGTGGGGCGTCGATGAGAACGGCAGGCAACTGGGCTCTTATCGCACGGCGTGGTTCATGGCGCATCGTATCCGCCGGGCGCTGCGACAGGAACCACTTGCGAGCAGATTGGCGGAGATTCTCGAGATTCCATGGCCAGCCGGGACGCCGGCAAGTCCGCCATCAACAACATCTGTCGCGCCCAGGTCGAACGCTGGTTCGGCTTGATCACCCACCGGATGATTCGGCGAGGCACCTTCTGCAGCGTCCCGGAACTGGAGCGTGCCATCTACCAGTGCGGCGGCTTCCTTGTGGTGTGGCTGACCTGGTCGCCCGACGGTTTGCGCAACCAGGTGCGGTGGCGACGGGATTGATGAGCGCCGCAAAGTGAACTACGAAGTCGCCTGCCTCCGCGGCGGCGATTGAGCCATGTCCGGTTCCGCGCGTACCGGTCCGGCCGCATCCGATTCGAGACGGCAGGACCGAATTGGAATGGTTCAATTCGGGAGGCGCACCACTCCCGCAGGGTCGTCGCTAGGTAACTGCCTGCAACCACGAACGAGGGGCTTTGGCGGAGGGATTGCACCTTCGCTGGCATGTTGGATCCCGTTGTGGATCGCCTCGAACAATACATGGATCTGCTCAGCACGCGCCAGAGCCTCGTCGCCTCCAACATCGCCAACATCGACACTCCGGGTTACAAGAGCAAGGACATCGATTTCCAGTTCGAATTCATGAGCCTGACGAAAGGCGAGTCGCCCAACGTGATCGACACGCCCGGTCTGCGGACGAAGAACGACGGCAATAACGTCAGCCTCGATCGGGAGACCCGGCTGCTCGCCGAGAACGACATGCGATTCAACATGGCCGAGAGTCTCCTGCGCTCGCGGTTGCTCATGTCGCGCACGGCGATCAAGGAAGGCAGCAGCTCGTGAGTCTGCTTTCGGCGCTGTCGGTGAGTGCGTCGGGCATGGCCGCCCAGCGAACCCGGGCGGAGTTGCTGACCGAGAATCTGGCTAATTCCGAGACCACCCGAACGGCCGGGGGCGGCCCTTATCGCCGCAAGGACGCCGTGTTCGAGACGCAGCCGCAGACGTCGCCCTTCGACTCGGTATTCCAGAACGAGCTAAGCGAGGGCATGACGGGTGTGCAGGTGTCGGATATCGTGCAGGACAGCAGCCCGCCCGACAAACGGTATATTCCCGGGCACCCCGATGCGGATGCGCAGGGCTATGTATCTTTTCCCCACATCAATCCCGCCGAAGACATGGTCGATCTGCTCAGTTCGGCGCGTGGGTATGAAGCGAATGTCGCAGCGATGAGCGCGGTCAAGGACATGATTTCGCGCTCCATAGATCTGTTGAGGACGTGATGTCAGCCCCGATTGCGCCCATCAATAGTCCGGCTGCCGTGGGGGACATCGGGCCGCTTGCCATGCCCGGCACGCCCGCCGCTGCGTCCGACGCCTTTGGCGCGATCCTGTCCGACGCGATCGGGAAAGTGGAAGGTCTCCGCGAGAAATCCCAGCAGTCCATCGAGAAATTGTTGTCGGGCGAGGGGGGAGAACTGTACCAGGTGGCGCTGGACGTCCAGAAGGCCGAAATGGGCTTCGACATGTTCGTGACAATGCGGAACAAGGTGGTGGCGGCCTATCAGCAGGTCATGCAGATGCAGTTGTAGGCGCACGTCCGCAGGGGGGATGGAGCCCGCCGGTAAGCGGTTCTTTTTCGTCGCGCTATGGATCAAATCAGACGCCTGATCGCGAGTCTCTCGATAAAACAGCGCATCGTCATCGGCGTTGCCGCGGCCGCGGTGATTGGGGCGATCATCGCGGCCACGATGTGGGCGCGCGAACGCGACTTCCGGCCCTTGTACACGAACCTGTCGCCCGAGGATGCCGGAGCGGTGGTGGCCAGGGTTCACGAAAGCGGCGCCGAGTACCGCCTCGCCGCCAACGGCACTACGGTGCTGGTGCCCTCGGCCAAGGTGGACGACCTGCGCCTGCAACTGGCCGCGGCGGGGATTCCCAAGACCGGACGCATCGGTTACGAGCTGTTCGACAAGACCAACTTCGGCGCCACCGATTTCACCGAGCAGATCAACTATCACCGGGCGCTCGAAGGCGAACTGGAACGCTCCATGATGGGGCTCTCCCAGGTGGAGCAGGCGCGCGTCCACCTGACCTTTCCGAAGGACTCCATCTTCTCCGAGGAGCGGCAGCCGGCCAAGGCGAGCGTGCTGCTCAAGCTGAGGATCGGAGCGAAGCTCACGCCTCAGAATGTCACCGCCGTCTGTCACCTGACCGCCAGCGCCGTGGAGGGCCTGCAGCCGGAACAGGTCAGCGTTCTGGACATGAACGGCAACCTGCTGAGCAAGCCGCGGCGTCCCGGCTCGCCCGATGGCGCCGACCCCTCCGAGGCCGGCCTCGAATACAAGCAGAAGATCGAGCACGATCTGCTGGCCAAGATCAACTCGACGCTGGAGCCGGTGGTGGGGGCTGACAGCTTCCGCGCGGGCATCTCGGTGGACTGCGACTTCAGCAGCGGGGAGCAGAGCGAAGAGACGTTCGATCCGGGGAAATCGGTGATGCTCAGCTCGCAGAAGACCGAGGACCTGAGCGGAGGAATGCTGTCGGGAGGCATCCCCGGATCGCCGTCCAACCTGCCGCGCCCAACCTCCCGCGCGGGCAGCGGCAACAGCGGCGTGGCCCGCCGAACCGAAAACGTCTCCTATCAGTCGAGCCGGGTGGTGCGCCACATCCGCATGCCGCAGGGGAACCTGAAGCGCCTGTCCGCCTCCATCCTGGTGGACTACTCGGTTCGCTGGGAGGGGGCGGGTCCGCAGGCCCGCAGGACGGTGACGCCTCCTTCGGCGGAGAAACTCAGGACCATCCGCGAACTGGTGGCCGCGGCTATCGGCTTCGTGCCGGAGCGGGGGGACCAACTGGTAGTGGAGGCGTTGCCGTTTGAGGTGGCCTACGGCCCGGGACCTCCGGAGTCCACCACCACTGCCCCGCCGCAGAGGAACGGGCTCGCTTTGCCCGAGTGGATGTTCCGTTACAAGCAGTTCGTGATCGGCGGCGCAGTCTCGCTGCTGCTGTTGCTCGTCATTGCCGCGGGCTTCCTGCGGGGTGGCCGGCGGCGCCGCCTCGCGGTGGTGCAGAACCAGGCGCACGTCGCATCGGCGTCCGAAACGGCGTTGGAGGCGGCCAACGACGCGGGCAGGCAGTTCGAGGCCAGAATCGCCGAACAGTCCGCTCAGAAACAGAGGCTCGATACCGAAGCTCTGCTCGCGTTGAAGTTGCCGCCGGTGACCACCAAGAAGTCGGAGGTTCTGACAAAGCACATCGGCGAAGCGGCCCAAAAGGACCCCACCCTGATGGTCCATGTGCTGCGGAGCTGGCTGGAAGAGGACAAGTAGATCGCGATGATCGAGAACCTCACCGACAAATCGATTCGCATAAAGGGCATGCGCAAGGCGGCCATCCTTCTGGTGGTGCTGGGCGACTCCGTCGGGAGCGCGATCCTCAGGAACATGGACGAGGACGAGGTGGAGTCGCTGGGACGCGAGATCGCGCGCGTCGGCACCGTCACCCCCGACGAAGCCGAGAACATCCTCGAAGAGTTCTACCAGATGACCGTCGCGCACGACTATGTCCTCAAGGGCGGAATCGATTACGCGCGCAAGATGCTGAATAGTGCTTTCGGCCCGGAGCAGGCGCGCAAGATGCTGGATCGTCTTATCAAGGCGCTCGGCAGCGAGGCCGCGAACTTCGACGTGCTGCAAAAGGCCGATCCGCAACAACTGGCCAAATTCATTCACAGCGAGCACCCGCAAACCATCGCGCTCATCCTCTCGCACCTCAACCCTTCGCAGGCGGCGGGGCTGCTGTTTTCGCTTCCGCCGGAGATGCGCGCCGACGTGGCCCTGCGTATGGCGAATCTGGACCAGATCTCACCCGAGATCATCGGCAAGATCGCCAGCATTATCGGCTCCCGGCTGAAGGCTCTGGGCGAACTCAGCCGCGAATCCTACGGAGGCGTGCGCGCGGTCGCGGAGATGTTCAACCGGCTCGACTCCGGCTCCAGCAAGGAAATCCTGGAGAGCATCGAACGCTCCGACGCCAACCTGGTGGAGACCATCCGGCACCTCATGTTCGTCTTCGACGACATCCTGCTCATCGATCAGATGGCCATCAAGGAGGTCCTCTCGAAGGTCGACCGGAAGATCCTCACCATTGCGTTGAAAGGCGTCGGCGATCAGCTCAAGCATCATTTTCTGTCGGCGATGTCGCAACGCGGCTCGGAGATGTTGCGCGAGGACATGGACGCGCTGGGCCCCATCAAGATCAAGGAAGTGGAAGCAGCGCAGCAGCAGATCATCACGGTGGTCCGCCAGCTCGAAGCCGAGGGCGTGGTCAATCTCAAGGGCACGGTAGGAGAACAGTACGTCGTCTAAGATCCTGCGCGATAACAAGATCGAGGTGCAGCCGGTGAGCTGGGAGCCTCTGCCGGGCACGTCACCGGTGGTAGTTTCCCATGTCGGTTCGTTTCCTTACGCGGGAACGCGCCCGGCCGGGAATCACCCGGGGGAACCCGTCGAGGACCTGCCGGAAGCGAGAGTGCACGAACTGGAGCGTCAGTTGGAGAAATCCTCCAGGGAGGCGTTTCAGAACGGAATGCGCCAGGGGGAGGCAGAAGGGCGGAAGCAGGCTGTGGCGCAGCTCGAGGGGGAGCTGCAGCGCCTCGGGCGTACTGTGGCGGAGATGGCCGGTCTTCGGCACGCCATCCGGCGCGAGGCCGAGGAGGAACTGGTGCGCCTCGCGCTGGCCATCGCGCGGCGGATTCTTCATCGCGAGCTGACCGTCGACCCCGGGGCGCTGACCGGGCTGGTCAAGGCGGCGCTGGAGAAGATCGAAATCCGCGATACCTACCGCGTTCGGACGCACCCGGAGCACGTGGCTGCGGTGACCCGCTGTCTGGCACAGATCGGCGCCCCACAGAAGATCGAAGTGCTGCCCGACACTTCGCTCGAGAAAGGCAGCGCCATATTCGAAACCGGCCGCGGATCGCTGGACGCCTCCGTGGAAACGCAACTGGCCGAGATCCAGCGCGGCCTGGTGGACCTGCTGGAGTAATCGGCATGATTCTGGACCAGTATTTCGGACGGCTGGAAACGATGGAGACGTGGCGCTGGAGCGGCGCGGTCACCCAACTGATTGGCCTGCTGGTGGAGTCCCAGGGACCGGCGGCGGCCGTCGGGGATTCTCTGGAGGTGACTACGTCCTCCGGCCGAACCATCCGCACGCAGGTGATCGGCTTCCGCGAGGGACGGGTTTTGTCGATGCCGCTGGAGGAGACCGGCGGCCTGCAACTGGGGGACACCATCGTTTTGCGGCGCGAGGAAGCGCTGGTGGAGGTGGGGCCGCAGTTGCTCGGGCGCGTGCTGGACGGTTTCGGCCAGCCCATCGACGAGCTGGGCGCATTGCACGGCGACGCCCGTTATGAACTCTACCGCGTTCCGCCCGGTCCTCTCGACCGCGAGCCGATCTCGGAGCCGCTGGTTACGGGCATCCGCGCGATCGACAGCCTGCTCACCTGCGGCAAGGGGCAGCGCATCGGCATCTTCGGAGGCAGCGGGGTAGGGAAGAGCACGCTGCTCGGCTCCATGTGCCGTCACAATTCGGCGGACGTCAGCGTGGTCGCCCTGATCGGCGAGCGCAATCGTGAGGTGCGCGACTTCCTCGAGCGCGAGCTCAGCACCGAAGGGCTCAAACGCTCGGTGGTGGTGGTGGCCACCTCCGACCGGCCGGCGCCTCTGCGGATTCGCGCGGCATTCGTGTCCCTGGCCATCGCCGAGTACTTCCGCGACCAGGGGGCCAGCGTCCTGCTGGTGATGGATTCGGTGACGCGCCTGGCCATGGCCCAGCGGGAGATCGGACTGGCGGCGGGCGAACCCCCCAGCCAGAAAGGCTACACCCCGTCCGTCTTCGCGATGCTGCCGAAGATCTTCGAGCGGGCGGGCCGCTTTCGCAAGGGCTCCATCACCGGCTTCTTTACCGTGCTGGTGGAAGGGGACGACTTCAACGAACCCATCTGCGACGCCGTCCGGGCCATCCTCGACGGGCACATCGTGCTGTCGCGGGAGCTGGGAGCGGGCGGGCACTATCCGGCGATTGACGTGGTGCAATCGGTGAGCCGGCTGGCCACCCGCCTCTCCTCCGCCGAGCAGAACGCCGCTGCGGTGAAGATCCGGGAGGCGCTGGCCACGTACCATCGGGCCGAAGACCTGATCAACCTCGGCGCGTACACGGCCGGAGCGAACGCCACGCTGGACGCCGCCATCCGGGTGCGGCCCAGGCTGCTCTCTTTCCTCAAGCAGGAACCCGCGGCCAATTCGCCGCTCCCGCAGACCCAGCGCGAGATGCAGCTTCTTGCGGCGGCCCTGGGATGAAGAAGTTCTCCTTTTCCCTCGAGACCGCCCGGAAATGGCGCGAGCGGCTGGCGGGACTCGAGGAGGCCCGTCTGCAGGCGCTCTTTGCCGAGAAACAGGCCATAGAGGACCGCGCCGCCTCCCTGCAGACCGAGCTCGAGGCGGAGCACCGCCGCATCGAGGACACCTCGTTCGACGGCGGCGAACTGGCCCGTCTCGACGGTTTCCGGGTCTGGGTGATGCGGGAAAAGCAGCGCCTGGGGACTTCGCTGGCCGACTGCGCGAAGCGAATCGAGGCACGGCGCGCGGCGCTGGTAGAGGCCCGCCGCCGATTCCAACTGGTCGAGCGGCTGAAGGAGAAAGCGCTGCTGGAGTGGTGCAAGGCCAGCGCGAAAGAGCAGGAGGATCTGGCCGCGGAACTGTATCTGGCGCGCCGCGCGCGGCACGACGAGTAAGGGTGGGGCAGCGCTGACCCGGGCGAAGCCGCGATGGTCTCCGTATCCGCGGATAAGGTCGGCATCTGTCTTTCGCCTGTGGTCACGGCTGCGGCGGCGTCTCACGCCGCCCGGTCGGAGGCGGACCGAGGGCCCGCCGCAGCGCACGGCGCTGCCCCACTCAGGCGGTTGGCCGCTTCTTCAGGAACGCCGCGAACTCGCCCGCATCCCGGGTCAGGCCGGGGAATGTGGCTATCACTTCCTCATTGCCGTTCAGGATCACGTAGAAGGGAATGGCCACCGTGCCGAACTTGCGGCTCTCCATCTCCTGATTGGCGGCGGACACCGCGTCGGTGCCGTCCGTGTAAAGCTCCAGCAGCACGAAGTCGTCCAGCAGCGGGCGGATCTCCGGCCGGGGAAACATGTTGGCGCGCATCCAGTGGCAGTTCGTGCAGGCGTAGCCGGTGAAGTTCACCAGCACCAGCTTGTTGGTGGCGCGGGCCCGCGCCAGCGCTTCCCGATACTGGTCGGTCATCCACGCCGGTTCAGCCGCCGCGGCGGAGCCCGCGGTGAAAGCTGACGCCGGCACCCACGCATCCAGTTCGCCCAGACGCACGCCGAACATGCCCGGCACAAGGCTCAGGGCGAAGATCAGGAACAGCGCCGCCAGCAGCGTCCGGCCCGCGCCGAGGGGCTCATCCGCCGCGATGCCCTCCAGCCGGAGCAGGCCCAGCAGGTAGAGTCCGGGCAGAGCGAACAGGATCACCCAGGCGGCCAGAAAGCGCTCCCGCGTCAGCAGGCCGAAATGAAACTGCTGGTCGATGGTGCTCAGGTACTTCAGCGCCGCCGCCAGAATCACGAACCCGAAGACCACTTTCACCCGCACCATCCAACCGCCGCTGCGCGGGAGACGGTGCAGAAACGACGGGAAAACCGCCAGTAGGAAAAAGGGAGCGGCCAGGCCGCAGGAGAAGGCAATCATCCCCAGCACCGGCTGCAACTCGCTGCCCTGCACCGAAGCCACCAGCAGCGGACCCACGAAAGGACCCACGCAGGCGAACGCCGTCAGCGAAAACGTGAGGCCCATGATCAGCGTGCCCACGTAGCCGCCGCGCCGCGAGGCGCTGTCCACCTTCGTCAGGACGCCGGACGGCAGCGCCAGCTCGAACGCGCCCAGCAGACTGAGGCCGAACGCCACGAAGATCAGCGCGATGAACCCGTTCACCCACGGGCTGGCGCCCAGCCGCACCACGCCGATGGGCCCCGCAATCGCCTTCGCCGCCAGGCCCAGAGCCGTGAACAACACCACGATCCCGGCCGAGTATACGGCCGCGTGCGTCAGGCCCCGGCTGCGTTTGCCGCCGGGCTGGTTGAGGAAGAACGACACGGTGATCGGGATCATCGGGAAGCAGCAGGGGGTGAAGATGGCCGCCAGACCGAAGGCGAAAGCCACCAGCAGGAAGGAGGGAGTGAGGGGAGCAGAAGGAGCAGAGGGAGCAGAGGGAGCAGAGGGAGCAGAGGGAGTATGCCCGCCTGCCTGCGGCACTTCGGTGTAGCCGGCCGGAATGAGAACAGCCGCCACGGGCGCCGCCGCGTCCACCGTGATGCTTGTCGCCGCCGTCTTCCGTTTCGGCGGCAGGCACATCCTGTCGTTGCACGACTGGTAACGCACCTGCGCGGTCAGGCCGAGGGCTCCGGCGGGGGCGTTCTTCCCGATCTCCACCGCCAGCAGGAACACCGCTTTCTTCTCGAAGGTCTCCGTGTCGAGCTGGAAGTTCGTATCGAAGCGCCGCTGGGGCTGCGGCTCGTAGATGCGCACGGTGGCGATGGCCGGCGCCTGGGTCAGAGCGAGGCTGGTGGGGATGGGTCCGCCTTTGGGCGTCGTTGGGGAGTACAGATGCCAGCCGGGTTCCAGAGTCGCGGTGAGCCGGGCCAGCACCGTTCCGCCCGGAGCGACGGAGATCCGGTCCGGCGCCAGGGACCACTGCACCGGGTCCTGGGCCGCGCAGGCAGCCGTCGCCAGCGCGGTCAGCGCGAACAGCGTCCGCACCCCAAAGATCCCGCGGGGCTTCCGCAAAAGCAGCATCACATTTGCACGGTGGCGAACTGCGCCAGCTCGGCCTCGATCTTCTCGTTGATGCCGCCCTTGGCGAATCCCACCGCCACGCGGATGGCGTTCTTGATGGCGTTGGCGTTCGATCGCCCGTGGCAGATGATGCACACGCCGCGGACCCCGAGCAGCGGCGCCCCGCCGTATTCGGAGTAGTCGATGCGGTTCTTGAAATCCTGAAAAGCCGACCGCGAGAGCAGGGAGCCAATCTTGCGCGTTACCGTGGCCCGCAGCGATTCCCGCAGCAGGTTGCCGAACATCTCCACCAGTCCCTCGCTCACCTTCAACGCGACGTTGCCGATGAACCCGTCGCAGACGATGACGTCGGCCTTCCCGCCGTAGATGTCGCGGCCCTCCACGTTTCCGATGAACTGGATGGGCAGGCCCCGCAACAATGGGGTGGTGGCGCGGGTCAGATCGTTGCCTTTGTGTTCTTCTTCGCCGATCGATAGCAGGCCGACGCGCGGGTCGGCGATACCGAAAATGACCCGCGAGTAGATGTGGCCCATCACGGCGAACTGCGCCAGCATGCGCGGGCTGCAATCGACGTTGGCGCCCAGATCCAGCACCACTACCGGCTTGCCCACGGCCGTGGGAAACGCGCCCCCCAACGCCGGGCGATCCACGCCGGGAACCATGCCCTGCACCAGTTTCGCGGTGGCCATGACCGCGCCGGTGTTGCCCGCCGAAACCAGCCCCTGGGCCTCGCCGTCGTGAACCAGCCGCGAGGCCACGCGGATGGAACTGTCGCGCTTGGTGCGAAACGCTTTGGCGCTGTCCTCCATGGTGACGGCTTCGCGGGCGTGGCGGATCTCAATGAGGTCCTGCCACTCGCGGGAGCCGTCCCGCCGGCGCAATTCGCGCCGCAGCACGTCTTCGCGGCCCACCAGAATGATGCGGACGTTCTCCAGCCTGCGTACCGCCTCGAGGGAGCCGTCGATCTCCGCTCGTGGGGCGGAGTCGCCGCCCATTGCGTCAACCGCGATCGTTACCATGGATCACGCCGGCACATACGGATGGAGAGCTATTCGGCTGCGACTTCCACTACTTCGCGGCCCTTGTATCGCCCGCAGTGCGGGCAGGCGCGATGGGGCAGTTTCGGTTCGTGGCAGCTCGGGCACTCGGCCAGCGATGCGCTCGGCAGCGCATCGTGCGTGCGCCGGGCGGAGGTGCGCCTCTTGGAGTGTCGGCGCTTCGGATTCGGCATTGTTGTTCCTCTTCTCTACTGTTTGAAATTCCTCAGCGCGGACCAGCGATCATCCACCGCTTCCTCGCTGCATTCACACGCGCGAACATTGCGGTTCTGCCCGCACACCGGACAGATTCCCAGACAGTTCTCCCGGCACACGCGCTGCATCGGCATCGCCAGCAGGATATACTCCCGCAAAATCTCCTTGAGATCGACCCCCCCGCCTTCGTAGAACCCGACCTCGCTCTCGGCGTCCGAGATGGCCACCTCCTCCCCCCTCGGACCGGTGTCCGACGGGCGGTAAAACAGGTCGAAATCCGAAGCAATCGGGAACCGGGCCGCCTCCAGGCAGCGGTCGCACTCGGTCTCCATGGTCACCTTCAGGCGGCCCCTGATCCGGATCTCGCCGAGGGTGTTTCCCAGCAGTTCGGCGGTGCCCGCAGCTTCCAGAGCCCCGGTCTGCCGGAGGCCCTCGGCGTAGTCGATCTCGCCGGCGGAAATCGCGACGTCGAAATGGGCTTTCCCGACTTCCAGGTCCCTGACGTTAAAGAACACACACACCTCCGCGACCCGCAGCGGGGCGGCAAAAACATCAGTATAGCAGGGGACTTCGGAATGCGCCGTCCCGCCCGAGGCCCGAGCGGGGCGCTTTTTGTTCTTGACAGATTGATGAACATGTGAAACCATTCGATAGTTTTTCCACACCGTTCCGTGCCTTACGCTTCCGGGGGACGGTCCCGCGAGTTTCGCGGCATGATCGGCCGGGCTGTGTTGCCCGGTGTTTTGACGATTGTAATTCGGGAGGAACCGATGCAACACCAGTCCGCAACAAGACTCCTGGCAAATCGCGGGGTGCGCATGATTTGCCTAATACTGGCGCTGTCCCTGCTGCTGCCGGCTTCGCAGGCCTTCGGCCAGCAAACCTATGTTGGCCGCTTTGACGTGTACGCCGGATACGCGTACCTCAACAGCCCGCACATCAGTCTCGCCGAAAACGGCGTTCAGGCCCAGTTTGGGGTCAGAGTGTGGCCCTGGATGACCCTGGGGTTCGACTTCAGCGACGAGACCGGAAACACCAGCATCACGCCCAACCTCCTCACCACCACCCTGCAGCAGCAACTGGGCGCGGAACTCGAGGGACTGATCGCCGAAGGCGCCATCCCTTCCACCTACACCCTGGTGGTGCCCATCCATTCCAAGACCCAAACCTACGCCGCCGGCCCGCAGTTCTCCTACCACGGTTTGGCGCGGGCGACACTGTTCATCCGGCCCGCTATCGGGGCTATGCACGAGACCGCGACGCCCCACGTGAACCCCAGCGACCAGGTTGCCACACTCATCGTGCAGGGGCTCGTCCCTTCGGGTGTCAAAACCGACTCGGTCATCTTTTACGGGTTTGGCGGCGGCGTCGACGTGAATGTCACGAAGCATCTGGCCCTGCGAATTCAAGGCGATTTCGTTCACGATCATTTGTTCAGCGATCTCCTGAAAGACAGCCGCAACACGGTTCGCTTCAGCGTTGGACCGGCGTTTCAGTTCGGCAAGAACGTCGTGAAGTGAGGGAGCAAAGGGAGTAGGGGGAATAGAGGGAGTAAAGGCAGTAAGGCGCCGGGTCTGTCGCCCCCGACTTGTCTACTCCCCGTACTCCTTCTACTCCGTGTACTCCCTTTCGCTATCCTTGAAGCATGGTCATCGCCGGCCGGCGGAAGTCCGTCGCGTTCTTTATCGCGCTGGGCGCCGGCCTCATTTCCGTCATTCTCCTGCTCTACATCGGCTGGGTTCTGCTGGACTGGCGCACCGGTATCCTGCTGTTCCTTGGCGTGCTCCTGCTGGCCATGATCATCGCCGGCATCGTCGTGAACACCACGTTCCTGGTACGCGAGATCCGGCGCAATGAGCAGCACAACGCCTTCATCAACGCGGTCACGCACGAGCTGAAGACGCCGGTCGCCTCCATCCGCCTGTACCTGGAAACGCTGCAGATGCGCACCCTCGACGAAGCCCGGCGGAACGAGTTCTACGCCATCATGCTCGAGGACAGCGGACGCCTGCTGGCCTCCATCGAGCAGATTCTGCGGACCGGCCGCATGGGCCAGACTAACCGCAAGCTGAATCTGTCGCTGGTGAACCTCAATGTCCTGACCGAGGAGTGCGTGGCGCGGGCGCGAACGCTGCACCACATGACGCCCGCTTCGCTGCAGTACGATAGCGCTGTCCAGGCCACCATCATGGGCGACGCCGAGGAGGTGAGCGCCGCGATTTCCAACCTCATCGACAACGCCGTGAAGTATTCCGGAAGCCCTGTGAAGGTGATGGTGGAAGCGGACGAACAACATGATAAATTCGTGTCGATACGCGTAAGAGACGAGGGAATGGGGATTTCCAAATCCGAATTAACGCAGGTTTTCAAACGCTTTTATCGGGTGCCCGGGCCGCTGGCTGCGCGAATCAAGGGCACCGGCCTCGGACTCTTCATCGTCCGCTCGGTGGCTCGGCGGCACGGCGGCCGTGCCTGGGCCGAGAGTGAAGGCCCCGGACGCGGCAGCACGTTTGTCCTGCAGTTCCCCCTGGCGCGATGAGCCGGATTCTGGTGGTGGAGGACGAGCGGCACCTGGCCGAAGGGCTGCGTTTCAACCTCGAAGACGAGGGCTACACGGTACAGGTTGTGGAAACGGGGGAAGCCGCGCTGGAGTTGCTGCTCGACGGGGCGCCCGCGTTCGATGTGGTGATTCTGGATGTCATGTTGCCCGGAAAGAGCGGTTTCGCGGTGGTCTCCGAACTGCGCCAGGCCGGGCAGTTTGTTCCCACGCTCATCCTGACCGCCCGCGGTCACCCCGACGATGTCCTGCAGGGCTTCGCAGCGGGCGCGGACGACTACCTGACGAAACCCTTCCAACTGTCGATTCTCATCGCCCGCATTCGCAGCCTGCTGCGGCGCGGCCAGTGGCTTCAGTCCGTCGCGAGCAGAGCGCCGGCCCCGGAGGAACCGAGGGAGGCCTTCACTTTCGGCGACAAATCGGTCGATTTTGAAGCGCAGGAGCTGCACGTTCGCCAGCAGGTATTCCGATTGACCCTGATGGAGGCGAATCTTCTCCGTTATCTGATTCAGCACGAGGGCAAGGCCGTTTCCCGGAAGAAGATGATCGAGGAAGTGTGGGGCTTGCGGGAGGACACCGACACCCGGCCCATCGACAACTTCGTCGTGCGTCTGCGGCGCTACATCGAAGACGACCCGCGACGCCCTCGTCATTTGATGACCGTGCGCGGCGTAGGATATCGATTTGTGGCCTTCCCGGCGGCCGCGGCGCCGTCCGGGTAGAGTACTGCTAGTCCTGCTGGGATCATTTTCAGCCCCGTGGTACGAATACTCTGCCATTGATGTTTCTTTTTCGCGGCGATTGGCGTTTAATAGTACTTCCCGGCGCCACAGTGGGTCAGGGGATGTGGGGCAGGTCGGCAACCTGCGCGCCGATTTCTAATCGGCGCCCTGCGCGGGTTACAAATCCACGCGCGGGACAATCCTGTTGCACGGGGCAAACCAACCCACTGCCCCCGGATCGGAGGACTTTGCAGAGGGACGGAGCACCCGCCATCAGTTCCGGCAACAGCGCCGGCGCGCTCGCCGCACCGGATTCGGACTTCCTTGGGCTGCTGGCCACGGTAACCGGGGCGGCCGAGCCCGATGAAGCGCTCGAACAGATCTGCGTGTACCTCGAGCGCCGGTTGCACGGCTGCCGGGTCGCGGTGCTGGCGCTGGATGGCTGGGTCCTGACCTGCGCGGCCGCGCCCAGTCTGCCGCAGGAGTACGTTCGGGGAACCACCGGCGTCCGTCTCCATCCCGGCGCCGGACTGGAAGCCGCCGCAACCGAGAGCGTTCCGCCGCTGTTGCGCAGGCTGGGTCTCGTAGAGATCTCCTCCACGCCCATCGTGTCGTCTCAGGAAGCCCTGCTGGGTCTGCTGAACCTGTACGCTGCGGAGCAAGCCTATATGGAGGCGGAACCGTTGCCGGGCATCGCCGCGAAGCTCGCGGCGGTGGTGCTGGAGCGACGGAATCTGGAGCGGCGCATGGCCTTCGAGACGAATCACGATGCCACCACCGGACTACCCAACCGGCGCCGCTTCCTCGATCTCCTGGATGGGGAGCTCTCCGCCGCCGCGCGGACGCACGCACACGTCACCGTGGCCGCGCTGGATCTGGATCGGTTTCGCCAGGTGAACGAGGCCATGGGCCACGACGGTGGCGACCGCCTGCTGCGCTATGCGGGAGAACGGCTTCGTTCGGTGGTGGGCGCAAACGGCATCGTTGCCAGAACCGGCAGCGACGAATTCGCCATCGCCTCCAGCAGCCCGGCCACCGTGTTGGAAGGGCTGTTGCGGCGCGCGTTGTCCGGCCCGTTCACGGTATCCGGACGCGAGTTGTTCGTCACCTGCGCGGCCGGCCTCGCCGTATCGCCCGACGAAGCGCAGGACGGCTCGGCGCTGTTGCAGCAGGCCGAGTCCGCGCTGCAACGGGCGCGCTCGATCGGACCCAATGAAGTGACCCGTTTCCGGGCCAGCCGCCGTCCCAGCCTGGCATCCGATTTCGATATCGAACACCAACTGCGCCAGGCATTTGCCGGCAGCGAACTGGAAGTGCGCTATCAGGCGGTGCAACGCGGCGGCGGCGAGCTGGCCGGATTTGAGGCGCTGCTGGCCTGCGGATCGCTTGCCCCGCGCGATTTCATCCGCGTGGCCGAGGTCTCCGGCATCATCGTCCCCATCGGCGCCTGGGTTTTGGAAAACGCCTGCACGCGGGCGGCGGGTTGGAACGCGGCGGGGCGCGGACCGATCCGGCTGGCCGTCAATGTCTCGGCGGTGCAGCTCGCCTCGCCTGGTTTCGTGAGCGTTGTGTACGACGCGCTGGCGCGCAGTGGTCTTTCGCCTGCGCTGCTGGAACTCGAAATCACCGAAAGCGTACTCATGCGCGACGTGGAACAATCCATCCGGCGCATGTCCGAGCTGCGGCGCACCGGGGTGCGCCTGGCCATCGACGACTTCGGCACGGGTTACTCTTCGCTCAACTACCTGCGGCTCCTGCCCGTCACCACGGTCAAGATCGACCAGTCCTTCGTGCGCGATCTCCCGGAATCGTCGGGGACGCTCACGGTGGTGCGCAGCATGGTGTCGCTGGCGCACGGTCTGGGTCTGGAAGTGGTCGCCGAGGGCGTCGAGACCGAGCGGCAGTTGGAGTTGTTGCGCCAAGCAGGGTGCGACTGTTTCCAGGGCCATCTGCTGGGCTGGCCGGCGCCCGCCTCGGAGATGGAGCGGCTGGTTCTCGCTGCACGGCTCGAACCCGGGCCAAAGAGGCGCGCGCCGGATCTGTCACAATAGAAGCGTAGTCGCGACACCTCTCGTCGCTATTCCACTGGAGACATTCATGTACAAGATAAGGCAGTGTGCGCTTGCGCTGATTTGCTGTGGCGCGGCCATCACGGGTTGTGCGTTGGCTGGTGGGACGCCGAAAGCGCCGCCCATTCATTTTCTGGGACGGACCTACCATCTCGCATCGTTCGACAAGAAGGACAAGCCGACGTGGGATTTCGTCAGCGGCAGCGAAACCATGGACGATTGGACCACCATGCTCACGATTATCGACCGGCCCGATGCGCGCTCGAGCAAAGATCTCGACAGGGTTGTCGAGGAAAACAAGTCGAATTATGAATCCCATGGCGGCCGGATTCTCGTGGCCACGACACTGCCCTATGCCGACGGGACGTACAACTACACGGTGGTCGGATTCGACGAACCGTCGAAGCAACGCTTCGAGATCAGCTTCGTGAAAGCCGCGATGGGTAGAAGGAATGCGCAGGTCGCGGTCTACCGTGTGCGGATCAGCGATCCGCAGGACTACACGGGCAAGGCCAAAACTTTCCTCCACCAGCATTCGGCGGAAGTCGGCAGCGCCCTCGGGCAATTGGACCTGCCGGACATTGACCGATTGCCGCGGACAGAATTCTGATTCACATCGCACGGACAGTGGTGCACAGCCCCCGCTACCGGTTGCGCTTCGCCGCCACCAGCTCTTCGATCTGCACCAGGTCGGTCGGATAATTGCCCGTATAGCAGGCGTAGCAGTAGCGTCCGTCGTGGTCGTCCACGGCCTGGCTCAGGCTGCCCAGCGAGAGATAGCCGAGCGAATCGGCCTCTACGAAGCGGCGGATCTCCTCCACTGTGTTGTTGGCGGCGATCAGCTCGCTCTTGGACGGCGTATCCACGCCATAGAAGCACGGGGAAACGGTGGGCGGGCAGGAGATGCGCATGTGCACCTCGCGCGCGCCGGCGCTGCGCACCATGCGCACCAGCTTGCGGCTGGTGGTGCCGCGCACGATGGAATCGTCCACCAGCACCACGCGTTTGCCTTCCAGCAGATGCCGCACCGGATTCAGTTTCAGTTTCACACCGAAATCGCGGATCTCCTGGGATGGCTCGATGAAGGTGCGGCCCACGTAGTGGTTGCGGATGAGCCCGTGGCGGAAAGGCAGCTTCGCTTCGGACGCGTAGCCGATGGCCGCGGGCACGCCCGAGTCCGGTACTGGCACCACAATGTCGGCGTCGGCGGGACACTCGCGGGCCAGCAGGCGGCCCAGATTCTCGCGGGATTCCTGCACGGAGCGGCCAAACACCGTCGAATCCGGGCGCGAGAAGTAGACGTGCTCGAACACGCACTGCGCGAGGTCGCCGGAGGGGGCATAGCGCTCGCGGGTCATGCCCTCGGGGCCGACGATCACCATTTCCCCCGGCTCGACGTCGTTCAGGTACACCGCGCCGATCAGATCGAACGCGCAGGTTTCCGACGAGAACACGTAGGTCTTGTGGCCGCCCGCGTCCATCTGGCCGAGCGCCAGCGGCCGGAAGCCGTGGGGGTCGCGAGCCACGATGATACGGTTCGGCGCGAGAAACACCAGGGAAAACGCGCCGTCGAGCTGCAACAAAGCTTCGCGCAACGCGCCAGCCAGCATGCGCTCCCGCGAGCGCGCCACCAAATGCAGGATCACCTCGGTGTCGCTGGTTCCCTGGAAAATGGACCCGTCGGCTTCGAGGTCGCGCCGCAGTTCCGTGGCGTTGGTGATGTTCCCGTTGTGCGCCACCGCCACGCGGCCCTTGTTGCAGGCCACCGAGAACGGCTGCGCGTTGTTCAGCAGGCTGTCGCCCGTGGTGGAGTAGCGCGTGTGCCCGATGGCGAGGTTACCGGGCAGCTCCGCCAGCCGCTCCGGCGTGAAAATATCCGCCACGTGGCCCATGCTTTTGTAGCAATAGACCTCGCGCCCGTCGCTCGACACGATGCCCGCGCTCTCCTGGCCGCGGTGCTGCAGGGCGTAGAGTCCGAGATAGGTGAGGTTGGAAGCTTCCCGATGGCCGTAAATGGCGAAAACGCCGCATTCCTCGTGGAGTTTATCGAACATCGTAAACGGTTCCTCGGGGGGAGGTGCGCATTTTCAGGTACTGAGTATGTTAGCCAGCGAACTCTCTTGCCGCTCCCTGAGGCTGGCAACCGTGCAACTGACAAGAACCTCAGAGTTCTTGCGGACTTGTAACTCCTGTTTCATGGTAACACCGACCACCGGCGCTTCCACGCCGTGTGCCGCCGCGATATGTTGGACGGCCTCCGGATTCGCCGTGGAAACGAGTATCCGCGACGGCCCTTCGTGGAACAGCAGGCACTGTGGCGCCAGATCCGACTGCAGATCCACGCACGCCCCGATGCCCGCTGGTCCGACTGAGGACTCCGCCAGCGCCACCGCCAGCCCGCCATCGCTGAGGTCGTGCGCGGATTCCGCCAGCCCCTCCGCGGCGATCTGGCGCATGGCGTCGTGGACGCGCTTCTCATACGCCATGTCGAGCGCCGGCGGCAGTCCCCACATCGAGTCCATCACCACCTTGGCGTATTGGGTCCCGCCGAATCGCTGGTGCGTAGCGGAGCCGATGCCGCCCAGCAGCACCAGCGTGCGGCCTTCGTTCTGAAACGCGACCGGGATGGGCGCGGCGGTTTTCATCAGGCCGACGATGCCCATCACCGGGGAAGGGAAGACGGCTTCGCCCAGCGTTTCGTTGTACAGGCTGACGTTCCCTCCGGTGATGGGCGTCTCGAAGAACCGGCACGCTTCGGCCATGCCTTCGATGGACTCCACAAGCTGCGCCATGATCTCCGGCCGCTCGGGATTCCCGAAGTTCAGACAGTTGGTGGCGGCCACGGGCAGCGCGCCCACGGTGGCCAGATTCCGGCAGCACTCCGCCACAATCAGCTTCGTGCCTTCGCGCGGCGAGAGCGCCGTGTAGCGCTGATTGCCGTCGAGCGCCATGGCGACGGCCGTCCCGGTTTCCTTAATGCGCACGATGGCCGCGTCGCCTCCGGGCCCCTCCAGCGTGTTGGTGCGGATGGTGTAGTCGTATTGTTCCCAGATCCATCGCTTGGAGCAGACATCGGGCGAGCCGAGGATGGCCAGCAAGTCTTCTGTGAGCCCGGCGCGCGCGGGCAGCGGCGGGCCCTCCATGGGCGCCGGACGGTACGGTGGCACATTGTGCGGCCGGTCGTAGAGCGGCGCTTCGTCGGCCAGCGCGCGGTTGGGAATCTCCGCCACCACCACGCCGTGGTCCTTCACCCGCAGCTTGCCGTCGGACGTGACACGGCCTATGGTGATCGCGTCGAGGCCCCACTTGCGGAACACCGCGAACACCTCCGCTTCCCGGCCCTTGTCGGCCACCAGCAGCATGCGCTCCTGCGATTCCGACAGCATGATCTCGTAGGGCGTCATGCCGGTTTCCCTCTGCGGCACGAATTGCAGATCGATCTCGACGCCGGTGTTGGCCCGGCTGCCCATTTCGCAGGTGGAGCAGGTGAGGCCCGCGGCGCCCATGTCCTGAATGCCCACGATGGCGCCCGTATGCATGGCTTCCAGGCAGGCTTCCAGCAGCAGCTTCTCCATGAACGGATCGCCCACCTGCACGTTGGGCCGCTTCTGCATGGAGTCCGCGCTGAACACGGCCGAGGCCATCGACGCACCGTGAATGCCGTCGCGCCCCGTTTTCGCGCCCACGTAGATCACCGGATTGCCCACGCCCGTGGCGCGCCCGTAGAAGATCTGGTCGTGCCGGAAGACGCCCAGGGCGAACACGTTCACCAGCGGGTTGCCGTTGTAGCACGCCTCGAACCCGGTCTCGCCGCCGATGGTGGGCACGCCGAAACAGTTGCCGTAGTGCGCGATGCCGGAGACCACGCCTTCTACGATGCGGCGGTTGCGCGCAACGTCCAGCGAGCCAAAACGCAACGAGTCCATCACCGCGATGGGCATCGCGCCCATGGTGAAGATGTCGCGCAGGATGCCGCCGACCCCGGTGGCCGCGCCCTGGAACGGCTCGATGAAGCTGGGGTGATTGTGCGACTCGATCTTGAAGGCGATGGCCCAGCCGTCGCCGATGTCGACGATGCCGGCGTTCTCGCCCGGCCCCTGCAGCACGAGTTCGCTGGCAGTGGGCAGCTTCTTCAGGTGCAGGCGCGAGCTTTTATAGGAGCAGTGCTCGCTCCACATGACGCTGAAGATGCCCAGCTCGGTGTATGTGGGCTCCCGCCCGAGCAGCGAGACAATCTTCCGGTACTCGGCGTCGGTGAGCTGATGTGCGGCGACCAGATCGGGTGTGATGGCGCTCATTTCGGTGGGGATGCTTTCAGGATAGCAGTGCGCCAAGGAGGGGGGCCGGATGGCGCTATGATTTCAGGTACAATGCCGTCACGGCCCGGTGCGGAACGGACAGATCTGCCCACGAGGCAAGCCGGCTGGAAAGGCGTCATAAATCGGGACGAACGCGGAGAACGTTGACGCAGGTAGAGAGCTAGCCAAACACATTTGAAATTCCCAGATCAGTCCAATCGAGCAAGACGGCGGGTAGGGTAGCCGAAGATCGTGACGATTCGGGCAGAATCCCTGTCGATGTAGCTGAACGCGTCGCCTTCGATG
>Ga0326728_10001971_pt1 | contig 70118 bp, 53 predicted proteins | sample MB3enrmetagenome_FD_207602 | JGI IMG/M metagenome (GOLD analysis project Ga0326728, IMG submission 207602) | Lab enriched peat soil microbial communities from McLean, Ithaca, NY, United States - MB31MN | ecosystem: Environmental > Terrestrial > Soil > Wetlands > Peat | place: USA: New York... | reverse complement strand
CTGGGCCAGACCCGTGCTGGCGATGCGCTTCTGCCCGTCGGGGCCGGCCATGAACTTGATGAGCTTCCAGCAAAGTTCCGGATTGGCCGCGTCGGCCTTCATGGTGTAGCCGGAGCCGCCCGCCCAGTACATCGGATCGGTCCCCTTCTTGCGCGGGAAAGGCGCGACGTCCCACTTGAAGTTTTGGATCTTGCGGAAGCCCGGGGTCTTCCACAACCCGCTGTGGAACATGCCCAGCTGGTTGTTCAGGAACAGGGCCATCGAACCGCCGTTGAGGGACTGGCTGTCCGAGCTGGAGGGCATCGCCTTGTCGACCTGGAGCAGCTTATAGCGGAACAGAATGCCGTCCAGGGCTCCGCCTTCGGCGAAGGTGAACTTGGTGGGATTGAAGTAGTCGTCCAAGTGCTTGCCGCCGCCGGACAGAATCCAGGTGTCCACCAGGTTCCAGTCGTCCGCGAAACCGGCCTGCTTGAGCGTGCCGTCCGCTCCGCGCTTGGTCAAACGCATGGCGTCCGTGCGCAGGTCGTCCCAGGTCCAGTCGTCCTTGGGATAGGCCAGGCCGGCCTTGTCGAAAAGATCCTTGTTGTAGTAGACGCAGGAGATCGGGGCGATATCCCGCGGCAGGACCATCAGCTTCCCGTTCTTGGAGAAGCGCTTGATCATCGCGTCGTAATACTGGTCGGCCTTGAGATCCGGATCCTTGGCGAGCCAGGGGTTCAGATCGGCCAGCTTGTTGCTGTCGGCCAGGATGTCGATGTTGTCCGTGGAAACGAAAATCACGTCCGGCGCGCTGTCGGAAGCGAACTCGGTCAGCAGGACGTCGGCGTAGGTGCTGTCGGAATTCTTGCGCTCGGGTTTGACCTTGACGCCGGGGTTGGCGGCCTCGAAGTCGTGCACGAGGCCCTCGATGATCTTGACCTCATCGGTGTCGCCCCAGTACCTGAAGCGGATGGTGTTCTTGTCCTGGCCCTGATGGCTGCATCCGCAGCCTTGCATGCCGAGGACGACGAGGACGGCCAACGCGCCCGTCCCGACGACCCCCCACAAACTCTTGGACATGGTACCTCCCGTATGCGGCGGGAATCCCCCGCCGGATCGTGATCAGGCCGGACGTCCGGCCCCGAATCAGACTTGCCTGACCTTGCCGTGCTTCGTGCCGAACGGCGCCCACGGCCTGAGACCGAAGGCGCCCCGATCAGACCTGGCGCGGGCGCAGATAGCCCAACAAAAGCGCCAGGGTCTCCTTCAGCTTGTGGCGGTGCACCACCTTGTCCACCACCCCGTGCTCCTGGAGGAACTCGGAGCGCTGGAACCCCTTGGGGAGGCGCTGGTTGATGGTCTGCTCGATGACGCGGGCCCCGGCGAAGAACACCAAGGCGCCGGGCTCGGCCAGGTTCATGTCGCCGAGCACGGCCCAGCTGGCCATGACGCCGCCCCCGGTGGCCTGGGTCATCACCGAAATATAGGGCAAGCCGGCCCGGCCGTGGCGGGCGAGCGCCGCCGAAGTCTTGGCCATCTGCATCAGGCTCAGGATGCTTTCCTGCATGCGGGCGCCGCCGCCGGAGCCGGACACCAACACCAGGGGCAGGCGGGAAGCCGTGGCGTGTTCGATGATGCGGGTCAGCTCTTCGCCCACGACCGAACCCATGCTCCCGGCCATGAAGGCGAAATCCGTGACGCCCAGGGCCACTTCGATGCCGCCGATCTTGCCGGTCCCGGTGACGACGCCGTCGGCCAGCCCCGTCTTCTCGCGGGCCTGCTTCAGCTTGTCGGGGTACTCGGGGAAGCCCAGCGGGTCGCCCCCGACCACCGAGTGCGGGCGCTCGTTCCAGGTGCCCTCGTCGACCAACAGGCGGACGCGTTCACGCGAGTTGATTTGCATATGGAAATTGCACTTCTTGCAGACCCGGAAGCTGGTCTCCAACTCCTGCGCGGTCATCACCTCGCCGCAGGACTCGCATTTGCTGAACAGCCCCGTGGGGATGTTCGACTCCTTGATGTCCTTGCCGGCGCGGACAATGGTGTATTTTTCGCGTTTGAACCAGGCCATGAAACCCCTTTATGAAAATCGGACTGGGCCGATCAAGCCCCGACGCGCGAAGGCTCGGTCACGATCTTGCCCTTGGCGTAGGCCGAAAGGAAGGCCCGGACCACACCGCCGTCGAACTGGGTGTCGCTGTGCTTCTTGATTTCCGCCAGCGCCGTCTCGTCGGAAAGGCGCGGGCGGTAGACCCGGTCGGAGGTCATCGCGTCGAAGGCGTCGGCGACCCCGAGGATGCGGGCGATCAGGGGGATTTCCTCCCCCTTGAGGCCCAGAGGGTAGCCCCGTCCGTCGACACGTTCGTGGTGGGACACCACCCCGGGGATCACTTCCCCCAGGCGGGCCACCGGTTTGAGGATGGCGCCGCCGACCTCGGGGTGCCGCTTCATCACCTCGAACTCCTCGTCCGTCAGCCGCCCCGGCTTCCCCAGCACGGAATCCTTGATGCCGATCTTGCCGACGTCGTGCAAGAGCCCGGCCAAGCGCAGGCGCCGAAGCGTCTCGGCGTCCAAGCCCATCTCCTCGCCGATGGCGACGCCGAAAACGGTGACGCGCCCGGAATGGCCCGCCGTGTAGCTGTCCTTGGCGTCGACGGCCTGGGCGAGGGCCTGCACCGTCTCGACGAAGGCTTCCTGCATGCCCTGGAAAAGCTGGGCGTTTTGGATCGCCACCGCGCTCTGGTGGGCGAGGGCCTGCAGCAGTTCCAGGTCGCCCTGACCCAGCGGCGTCGCGCCCTTGTGGTTGAGCACCTCGACGACGCCGATGGTCTCCGCCCGGGCGACGAGGGGCACGGCGATGATGTCGCGGGTGCGGAAGCTGCTCTTTTCGTCGGCGCCTTTGAAGAAGCGCGGATCCTTGGAGCAGTCCGGGACCAGCACGCTCTGGCCGCTCTCCGCGACGAAACCGGCGATGCCCTGGCCCTTGGGGACGCGCAGGGTCTTGACGGTTTCCGCCGCGTCCCCCGTGGCCACGTCGAACAGCAGATCGCCCGTGGCCGGATCTTTCAGCAAAATGCTGCTGGCCTCGCAACGCAGGGCCCCCGCCGCCAGTTCCATGACCAGCGCCAGCAGTTCCTTGAGGTCGAGGGTGGAATTGACCACCGTGCTCGCGGCGGTCAGGGCCTCCAGGCGTCGAATTTGTTCGACCGCCTCGCCGCTGCCCACGTCGTAGCGGGCGGCCAGCTTCCCGAGAACGGCCTTGATTTCGACGGCATGGGGCGAAACGCCTTCGGGCTGCCCGGTGGACATCAGGCCCCCCGCACCGCGGCGGCGAGCAGGCGAGCCCTTTCCCAGGCCGCGGCGATCCCGGCCGCGCCTTCGGGCGCGTCCACCACGGCCTTCAACACCGTGCTGGCGACGACCACCCCATCGGCGAGGGCCGCCGCTTGGCGGGCCGACTCGGGGCTCGAAACCCCGAATCCGATGGCTAGGGGCACTTTGGCGCTTTGGCGCAGGGTCTCCACGGTGGCGGCCAGCCGCCCGTCGAAGGACGTGCGCTCCCCGGTGACTCCGGCGACCGAAACGACGTAAATGAATCCCGTGGCGCTCTTGGCGATGGCCTTCAGACGCTTGGGGGTGCTCGTCGGCGCGGCGAGATAAACCAAATCCAGGCCCGCCCCCTTGAGCGCCGGGGCGAGCGTTTCGCCCTCTTCCGGCGGCAGGTCGGGCACGACCAGGGCGTCGATGCCCGCGGTACGGGCCCGATGGGCGAAAGTCTCCAAGCCTCCCGCGAGCAGGGGGTTCAGATAGCTCATCAGCACCAGGGGCTTGTCGCTGTCCTTGCGCAGTTCGGCGGCCAGTTCCAAAGCCCGCGCCAGCCCGCCCCCGGCGGCGAGCGCCTGGATGGAGCAATGCTGGAGCACGGCGCCGTCGGCGATCGGGTCCGAAAAAGGCACCCCCAGTTCCAAAATGTCGGCGTGTTCCAGAACGGCCCGGGCCAACTCAAGATCCGCGCCTTTGCCGGGAAATCCCGCCAACGCGTACCCGATGTAGGCCTTGCGCCCGGAAGCCTTGAGCGCCCCGAAGGTGTCCCGCAAGCGTCCCATGCTCACCCCTTTGAGTCCGATGCCGTAAAGGCGTCGACCGAAGCCATGTCCTTGTCGCCGCGGCCCGAAAGGCAGACCAACAGGCTCTTCTTGGGGCCCAGGGCCGGCGCCAGCTTCAGCGCGTGGGCCAGGGCGTGGGAACTTTCCAGCGCCGGCAGGATGCCTTCGTGGCGGCACAGGCGGTGGAAAGCCTCCACCGCTTCCGCGTCCGTGGCGCTGACGTATTCCACCCGCCCGAGGTCGCGCAGATAGCTGTGTTCGGGCCCGACGCCCGGATAATCCAATCCGGCGGAGATGCTATGGGTCTCGCTGATCTGGCCGCCTTCGTCCTGGAGCACGTAGCTGTAGGCGCCGTGGAAAACCCCGGGCTTGCCCAAGGCCATGGTGGCGGCCGTGCGGGGGGTCTGCACGCCGTCGCCGGCGGCTTCGACCCCGATCAGCGCCACGCTCGGGTCGTCCAAAAAGGCGTGGAACATGCCGATCGCGTTGGAGCCCCCATTGACGCAGGCCAACACCGCGTCGGGCAGGCAGCCTTCCGACTTTTTGAATTGGGCCCGGGCCTCCCGGCCGATGATGGCCTGGAAATCGCGGACCATCAAAGGGTACGGATGGAAGCAAGTCGCCGAACCCAGCAGATAGAAGGTGTCGTCCGGATGCGAAATCCAGTCCCGGATGGCCTCGTTGATGGCGTCCTTGAGCGTCTTGGTGCCCGAACGGACGGGCACGACCTCGGCTCCCATCAGGCGCATGCGCTGGACGTTCAGCGCCTGGCGCCGGGTGTCCTCCTCGCCCATATAGACGACCGCCGGCATTCCGAAATGCGCGCACACCGTGGCCACGGCGACGCCGTGCTGGCCCGCTCCGGTCTCGGCGATGATCCTCTTTTTGCCCATGCGCCGGGCCAGCAGAATCTGCCCGAGCGCGTTGTTGATCTTATGGGCGCCGGTGTGCAGCAGATCTTCGCGCTTCAGGAAAATGCGCGCGCCGCGGCACTCCGCCGAAAGGTTCGCCGCGTAGCTGACGGGCGTGGGCCTGCCGGCGAAACGCTCCAATTCCACGGCGAGCACCCTTTGGAAGGCCTTGTCCTTGCGCAAGCGGAGATAGGCTTTGGCCAGCTCTTCGGCCGCCGGCATCAGGGTTTCGGGGGCGTAGCAGCCGCCGTAGGCGCCGAAGTGGCCGCTGGCGTCGGGCAGATCCAGGCGCACCCGGACTTTGGAAGGCTTTTTCGGCTTCGAAGGGCCGTTTTTGGGCTGGGCCATCTTGGTTCGCTCCTTGGGCGGCCGCGGCGCGCGCCGCGGTCCCCGCATTGGCCTTTAAGCGGACGCCTTAGGCGGCGGCCGACTTGGCCGCCCGCACGAAGTCCCGCATCTTTTGGGCGTCCTTCACCCCGGGCGCGGATTCCACCCCCGAGGCCACATCCACCGCGTAGGGGCGCGCGATGCGCACCGCTTCGGCCACGTTCTCCGGGCTGAGTCCTCCGGCCAGGGCGACCGTCCGGGCCGCGGCCAATTCGGCGGCGAGATCCCAGCGCGCCAGCTTGCCGGTGCCGCCGTAGGTTCCCGGCACTCCGGCGTCCACCAGCACCGCCGCGCAGCGCGGCAGGGCCAGCGCCGTTTTCAGCGAACGGCGGTCCTTGAGGCGCGCCGTCCGGACCACCAGGTCGTGGGGGAAAGCGCCCTTGATTTCCTCGCCCTCGTCCCCGCTGAACTGCAAAGCGCTCCAACGGCAAGCGCTCAGCGCCTCCCGCAGCGCGGATTCGCCGGGGTTCACCCACACAGCCACGGTCGCCACAAACGGCGGCAGGGCGGCGATGATCCGGGCGGCGGTCCTCAGTTCGACGAAACGCGGGCTCCCCGGATGGAAGTTGAAACCCAGGGCGTCGGCCCCCGCGTCCACCGCCTTCAGGGCGTCGTCCAGCGAGCGCAGACCGCAAATCTTGACCCGTGGCGCCGCGGGTGGGCGGCTTTTCCGACCCGATCTTGGCGACGGCGCGGCGACGTTCGCCTTGGCCCGGGACTTGGAGGCGGGCTGGCCGGTCCGCGGGCTCAAGAATATCTCCCGACCTGGGCCAGTTGGGAGGCCAGGTGCGCGGTGTCCTTCGCCTTGATCAGGGACTCCCCGACGAGTATGCCTTTGGCGCCCATGCCCCAGACAGCCGCCGCGTCCTCGACCGAGGCGATGCCGCTTTCGCTGACGATGAAGCGATCCTCGGGGGCCTGCTCCAGCAGCTTTTCCGTGGTCTTGAGGTCGACCTTGAAGGTCGCCAGATCCCGGTTGTTGACCCCGATGAACTCCGCCTCGGCTTTGAGGGCGAGCTTCAGCTCCTCCGCGTTGTGGACTTCGACCAGGGGGGTCATGGACAGGTTGTTGACCGCCACGATCAGCCGCCGCAAATCCTTGGGCTGTTCAAACAGGGCCGCGATGAGCAGCAGGGCGTCGGCCTTCAGGACTTTGCTCTCGTAGACCTGCCAGAGGTCGACGACAAAATCCTTGCGCAGCACCGGAAGCGCGCAGGCCTTCTTGACCTCCGCGATCATCCCCCCCTCGCCCTTGAAAAAATTGGGCTCGGTGACGACGCTGATGGCGCTGGCCCCGGCGGAGGCGTAGATTTCGGCCAGGCGGGCCGGCGTCTGCTTCCCCGCCATGAGCGGCCCCTTGCTCGGCGAGGCGCGTTTCACCTCGGCGATCAGCGCCAGGCCGCGCGCGCCCTTGAGCGCGCCCCGGAACGAACGCCCGGCGGGGGCGCCGGGCAGGCGCTCCAAAAGGGCTTCCATCGGGGTGGCGGCCTTGAGCGCTTCGACGTCCTTGCGCCGAGCCGCCACGATCTTTTTAAGCACGTTTTCCACGGGGGCCTTCCCTACACGAAACTTGAGCTTAAGGCGCGCAACGCCTCAAGCTTGGCCGCCGCCGCGCCCGAATCGATGCTGCGCGCGGCGAGAGGCAGGGCTTCCTTGAGGCTGGGCGCCGCTCCGGCGACGAACAGCGCGGCGGCCGCGTTGACCACCACGATATCCCGGCGGGGGCCTTGGGCGCCGGCGAGGATGGCCCGGGTGATCTCGGCGTTGACCTGGGCGTCTCCGCCCAGAAGCTCCTTGGGCGTCGTCTGTTCCATGCCCAAATCGGCGGGTTGCAGGTAGAATCCGCGCACTTTCCCGTCGCGCACCTCCGCCACCCGCGTCTCGTCGCACAGCGTGATCTCGTCCAGACCGTCGAGCCCATGGACCACCCAGGCCCTCTCCGTGCCCAGGCGCGCCGCGACCTCGGCCATCGGCTCGACGAAATCGCCGTCAAAGACGCCCAAGAGCTGGCGTTTGGCGCCCGCCGGATTGGCCAGGGGGCCCAGCAGGTTAAAGAAAGTGCGCACGCCGAGTTCCCGGCGGGGCAGGGCGGCGTGCTTGAGCGCCGCGTGCAGGGCCGGGGCGAAAAGGAACCCGATCCCGACCTCGTCCAAACAACGGCCAGCCTGCTTCTCGTCCAGGTCTACCTTGACCCCGAGGGCCTGAAGCACGTCGGCCGACCCCGAACGCGAGCTGACGGCCCGGTTGCCGTGCTTGGCGACGGGCACTCCGGCGCCGGCCACGACCAGCGCCACCGTGGTGCTGATGTTGAAGGTGCCGCTGCCGTCGCCCCCGGTCCCGCAGGTGTCCAGGACGACCGGGTGCTGGTGGGGCACCCGGGAGGCTTTCTCGCGCATGGCCCGGGTGAAGCCGGTCAGCTCGTCGACGGTCTCGCCCTTCATGCGCAGGGCCACCGCCAGTCCGGCGATCTGCGCGGCCGAAGCCTTGCCTTCGAGAATCTCGATCATCGCCTCTTCCGCCTGGCTCTGGCTGAGGCTCTCCCCGCCGATGGCGGAGCGTATGCAATCCCGGATGATCATGCCTTCAATCCTCGAGAGTTTCCGCGTTCAGGCCAAAAAGCCTGCGGGCGTTGCGCGTCGTCGCCTCGGCGACCGCCTCCAAGGGCAGGCCCTTCACTTGGGCGAGCTGGGCGGCGACCGCCGGCACATAGGCGGGCTCGTTGCGCTTGCCGCGCCAGGCCTGGGGAGCCAGCCAGGGGCCGTCGGTTTCGAGCACGAGGCGCCCCAGCGGGACCTCCCGGACCACGTCCCGCAGGGCTTGCGCGTTCTTGAAGGTCAGCACGCCGCCCACGGCGATGTCGAAATTCAAATCCAGGGCGCCCTTCGCCGCCGCGGCGTCCCCGGCAAAACAGTGGAAGACGCCCCCCAGCGAAGGCTCCCAGTCCTCGCGCAGGATGCGCAAGGTGTCCTCGGAAGCTTCGCGGCAATGGATCACCAGGGGTTTGCGGGCGGCCCTGGCCAGGGCGATCATCGCGCGGAACGTCGGTTCCTGCTCCGCGAGCGAGGCGCCTTCGCGGTGGTAATCCAAGCCGACTTCGCCGACCGCCACGACCTTGGGCGCGCGGGCCAGTTCGGCAAAGGCGCCCATTTGCTCCGCCTTGAACTCCCCGGCGCGTTCGGGGTGCACCCCCACCGCGGCGTACACCCCCGGGGTGCGGGCGGCGAAATCCGCGGCCCACACGCTGTCCTCCAGGGCGGTCCCGATGCTGACCAGGGTGCGGACTCCGGCCTCCCGGGCCCGGTCCAGGAGCGCTTCCCGGTCGGGATCGTAGCGGGTATCGTCCAGGTGGACGTGCGTGTCCACGTAGCATAGCGCGCCCGTCACGCCTTGGCCCCGGTCAACGCGAAGCGGGTCAGGGTGAGCTGCACATTGGCGTTGCGCGCCAAGGCTTCCTGACAGCGCGGGACGGCGCGCATCATCGCTTCAAGGGCCTCCGGCGGGATCGCCTTGCCGTGTTTGGGGCCCTCCTGGGTCAGCCGCAAGGATTCGGGAAGGCCCCGGGAGCGCACCCAGCGCTCCCTCAGCAACACCCAGAGGACGTTGAGCAGATCCTCGATCCCGCGCCGCGATTCGGCTGCGGCTTCCGCCCAGTCCAAACGCCGGACCACCGAACCCGAAGCGGCGGCCTCCAGAAAAGCTTCGGCCTGCTCCAGTTGGGAACGGCCGTCTTCGCCTTCGTACCAGGCCGCCAGACGCACGCTCCCCCCGGAAAGGGCCGCCAGGTCGCGGGCGCGTTCGGCACCGACCTTGAGTTCCCGCTCCAGGACCAGCCTCAAGCTGGCCTCGTCCAGGGGATGGAATCGGACGCTTTGGCAACGCGAAGCGATGGTCGGAAGGATCTTCGCCCGCTGCGTGGTCACCAAAATCCACGTCAGGCCTTCCGGGGGCTCCTCCAACGTCTTCAACAGCTTGTTGGCGGCGGCCGGGGTGAAGTCTTCGGCCCGGTCGACGATAAAGACCTTGCGGGCGCCCTCAAAAGGCCGCAGGGAGGCTTCCTTCAGCAGCTCCTGCACCTGCTCGACCTTGAAACTGGCTCCGGAAGGCTGGAAGTAACGGATGTCGGGGTGCAGGCGCTGCGCCCCCCGCCGCCAAGCGTCCTCCCCCCCCACCAAGGCCGCGGCCAAATCGAAAGCGGCGGTCTTTTTCCCGCATCCCGGAGGCCCCTCGAACAGGTAAGCGGAGGCGACGCGCGCGGAATCCAGCGCGGTTCCCAGGATGCGGCGGGCGAAGGTCTGGCCGACCAGGTGCGGGAATTTCATCGCCGCACCAGCAGCGCTTCGACATAGCCGAAGGCCTCGGCGGCGATGTCTTCGGGCGTCCGCCCGGCGACCTTGATCAAGCGCACGCGTTCCGGCTCGCGCCGGGCGATGTCGAGGAAACCCTTACGCACGCGGCGGAAGTAGGCTTCCGCGGAATTTTCCATGCGATCGGCCTTTCCCGAACGCCTGCGGGCGCGCTCCAGTCCCTCCTTGGGGGGAAGGTCCAGCAAGAGCGTCAGATCCGGCGCCAGCCCGGCGGCGGCCGATTCGGTGACGCGGGCGACCAGGCCGGGATCGAGGGCGCGGCCCGTGCCTTGATAGGCGAGGGTGGAATCCGTGAAGCGGTCGCAGACCACCACTTCCCCCCGGCGCAACGCCGGTTCCAGGGTGTCGGCCACATGTTGACGGCGATCGGCCGCAAAAAGGAACAATTCAGCGGCGGGCTCCAGGCCTTTCAAGGCGGGATCCAAGAGCAGGTTCCGGATCTTCAGGGAACGCGGGCTGCCCCCGGGTTCCCGGGTCAAGGTCACTTTGCGCCCGCGGCGCTTCAAGGCAGCCGCCAGCAGACGGGCCTGGGTGCTCTTGCCGGCCCCATCCGGCCCCTCAAGGGTGACCAAAAGGCCCCTGCGTTTTGCCAAAGAAAATCCCTTTCAAAATCCAACGGTTAAGCGCCCAATTATAACACACCGACCCCGCAAATGAAGGCAAAAGCGCGCCCGGAGTTCTTGAAAAAGCTTGTAATTTAAGGGTTTTTGCACAGCTTGGAACGGCGGCCTTTATCCGACCAAAAATCCGCCTTCGGAGTGCCCAATTTTCACGCCAACGCGGGTCCGTCGGGAAGCAATTCCGTGTCTTCGTGGCGGTACGCCGGCGCGCAGCAACACAGGATCCGGACCGGCTTCGAAGCCGAATTGTAAATCTGATGGGGTTCCCCGGCGGGAATCAACACGGCGTCGCCTTCCCGGATCGAGCGCACTTCCCCCCCTACTTCCAAGCGGGCGGAACCCTCGACGCAATAATAGAACTCCTCGGTGGAGGGGTGGCGGTGCCGCGTGGTGGCCTGGCCCGGACCGACTTCAGCTTCCGCCAGGCTTTGACCCCGCACCGGAGCGCAGGAGAGATCCAGCAGGGACCGGATCGTGGATCCGTCCTTGGTGGTGAAGGGCTCGGCCTGGGACCGCGAACGCACGAACATCGAAGACCCCCCTCAGGCCGTGGCCGCGAGTTCCCGGTAAAAGCCCGCCAACACCCGCGTGATCTCCGCGGCGGAATATTCGGCGGCCAGGCTCCGGGCTTCTTCGGCCTTTTTGACCCGTTCAGCGGGATCCAACAGCACGCGCTTGAGGATGGCCGCGAAATCGTCCACGTCGCCGGGCTTGGCCAGCCAGCCTCCCCGGACCCCGCCCTCGCGGCGCATCATCCACCCCACGCCCATGGCGTCGGCGCCCAGCACCGGGGTTCCGCGGCCCATGGACTCCAGCACGACCATGCCCTGGGTCTCGGTGACGCTGGGGAACGCGAAAAGATCGCTGGCTTCCATCAAGTCCAGCACCCTCGAACGCGGCAGGTATCCAAGGATGCGCACCTTCGCCTCGAGCCCCTTTTCGCGGATGCGGCGCTCCAGCGCCTTGCGTTCCGGCCCGTCCCCGGCGATGACCAGTTTCCAAGGGGGTATCTCGGCGTCGATCCGGGCGAGCGCGTCGATCAGCAGATCCATGCGCTTTTCGCGGCCGGTCCGGCCCGCGCAGCTCAGCAGCAGTTCGCCCTCCGCCGCGCCCCACTCGGCCTTGGTCGAGCCGCTCGGCGTGAAAACCTCGACGTCGAGCCCGGACGGCAGCACCTCGATGCGGTGCCGAACCCCGTAGGAGCGCAGGACGTCGCGCACCGCCGGCGTCGGCGCCACGACCAGGGCGCAGCGATTGCACATCCAGCGGGTGAAGCCCTTGTTCAGCCAGCGGACCAGCTTCGCGGGCAGATAGGGGAAATAATGGACGTAGTCCTCGAACATCGTGTGGTAGGTCAGCAACAGCGGCAGGCGCTGCCGCCAGGCGCACATCAACGCCACCAGGCCGGAGCCGAACATCGCGTGGCTATGGACGACCTGGATGCCCCGCGTACGCAGGCGGTTCAGGCTGAAGCCGCGCCCCCAGGGCAGGACAAAAGTGTATTCCGGCTGGGGCACGTAGACGAAGCCCGCGAGGCGGAAAACGTCCGGAGCGTCCTCGCAGGCGCCCAAATACGGGGCGTAAACCTCGGCCGTATGCCCCTGCCGCTCCAATTCCGCCTTGCTGGTGGCGATGCTCGTGACGAGGCCGTTGACCTGGGGATAGTAGGTGTCGGTGAAGAAGGCGACCTTCACCCCCATCAATAGGCCCGCCCGAAATAGACTTCCTTTTCCGCCGGCCGTCCGGTCAGGACGCAGGTCCCCGGCCCCTTCTGGTCGAAGGGAATGTTGCGGATGGTCACGCCCATCTTGTCGAGCACCTCAAGGCTGGCCGGATCGCCGCACCAATGGGCCCGCACCCAGCCCGGTGTCCCCTTGCCCAGGTACTCGGATTTCTTGGAGAAGTATTCGCTGAAAGCCCCCAGATCGCGCACGTCGGTGCGGATGTTGGCGTCGCGGAAGGCTCGGGCCTGGGCGAGCAGCCCGTCCTGGATCGCCTGAAGGCGTTCCACGGCCTGGCCCACGAAGGAATCCGCGGACTCGAAATTCTTTTTCCCGATCTCCAGGCGGTTGATCCAGCAGACCTCGCCCTTGGCCACGTCGCGGGGGCCGACTTCCACGATCAGGGGCGCGCCTTTTTTGACCCATTCCCAGCGCTTGTCCTGGGCCTTGCGGTCCCGCAGGTCGATCTTGACCCGGAGCGCCTCGCCCTGGAACGAGGCCGCGCGCAGGCGCTCGGCCAGCTTGTCGCAATAGGGCAGCACCGCGGCTTTGTCGGCGTCCTCGCGCAGGATGGGCACGATCACCACCTGGCTGGCGGCGATGGCCGGCGGCAGGCGCAATCCGTCGTCGTCCCCGTGGGTCATGATGACCGACCCGATCAGGCGCGTGGAGACGCCCCAGCTCGTCGTGTGGACGAACTGCAGGCCGCCGGCGCGGTCCTGGAATTGGATGTTGGCGGCCTTGGCGAAGCCCTGCCCCAGGTTGTGGCTGGTGCCGGCCTGGACGGCCTTGCCGTCCTGCATCATGGCCTCGACCGAGTAGGTCGCCACGGCTCCGGGGAAGCGCTCATGCGGGGCCTTTTCGCCGGGGATCACGGGCAGGGCCAGGCGCTCCTCCATGGTGGCGCGGTAGACCTCCAGCATGCGGGCGGTCTCGGCCACGGCCTCGGCCTCCTCGGCGTGGGCCGTGTGGCCTTCCTGCCAGAGGAACTCGGTCGTCCGCAGGAACAGGCGCGGACGCATCTCCCAGCGCACGACATTGGCCCACTGGTTCACCAGCACCGGCAGATCGCGGTAGCTTTGGATCCATTGGGCGAAGGTCTCGGCGATGATGGCTTCGCTGGTGGGGCGCACCACCAGGGGCTCCTCCAACTGGCCTTCCAGCTTGATCTGGCCGTCGACGATCTTGAGCCGGGTGTGGGTGACCAGGGCCATTTCCTTGGCGAAGCCTTCGACGTGCTCGGCTTCCTTTTGGAACAGGCTCACCGGGATGAACAGGGGGAAATAGCAGTTGTCGTGGCCCGTGGCCTTGATGCGGTCGTCCAGCACGCGCTGGACGCGCTCCCAGGTGCCCATGCCCCAAGGTTTGATGACCATGCAGCCGCGCACGAGGGAATTCTCGGCCAGGTCGGCGATGCGCACGACCTCCTGGTACCAGTCGCTGAAATCTTTGGAGCGGGTCGTGTCCATAGGTCCTTGTCCCTTTTCGCGTTCTAAGGTTATTCCATTCCTCTGGAAAGCGCCTAACGCCCCATCCAGTGCAGCAGGTCGTTCACCAAGGTGAGGGCGAACAGCAGCCCGACCAGCCCGAAGCCGATGTTCTGCAGGAGCACCTGGGTCTTGAACTTGAGGGGCCTGCCCCGGACGCCCTCGGCCAGGCACAGCAGCACGGTCCCTCCGTCGAGGATGGGGACCGGCAGTAGGTTCATCAAGCCCAGCATGACGCTGATCTCGCACATCAGGCTCACGAGCGCGTCCCAGCCGCGCTCCGCCTGCTGGCTGGCCATGCGCAGGATGGCCACGGGTCCGCCCAGGGCTTCGCGCGCCTTGACCCGTCCCGAGAACAAATCCTTGAGCCCGATGACGATGACCAAGCCCATGGCGACGGTGTCATAGGCCGCCGCCTTGAACGCCGGCAGCGGCGCCAAGCGGGTCCTTTGGGCCGCGCCCGAACCGGCGGGGGCGAAATCCAGGCCCAGCAATCCCACCAAGGCGGGATCGAACTCCTCGGGCAGGGGCTGTTTTTTGTCGGCGTTGACCGTCAGCTCGCGGCCGCCCCGGCGGATCAGCACGGGCACCGGGTCGTGGGCCGACCCCGCGAACAGGGCGCTGAAGGCGAATCCGTCGTCCAAGGGCTTGCCGTCGACGGCCAGCACCACGTCCCCGGCCTTGAAGCCGGCCTTCTCCGCCGGGCTCATCACCTCGGGCGCCAGCAGGGTGGTCGTGAAGGGCGGCGGCCCAGGTTCGACGCTGACGCCCATCAGGTACTTGCCGGCCTGGGAATTCAAGGTCGTGCGGACTTCCAGCCTCAGGGGCTTGCCCGCGCGCAAAAGGTCGACCTCGAGGGGCTTGCCCGCGCTGGCCCGCGAAAGCCGGTCCACCAGTCCCGCCAACTGGGAGATGCCGTTGATCTGCTCGCCGTTGACCTTGACCACCCGATCGCCGGGCTGGATGCCCGCGGCCGCCGCGCCGGAGTCCGCGAAGATCGCCGCGACCTGGGGCGGTCCCTGGGGATCGAGCCGACCCGCGGTCGCGTAGATGACCCCCAGAATCGCGAAAGGCAGCGCCAGGTTGGTCAGGGGCCCCGCCAGGGCCACCAGGACCCGGCTCCACCAGGGGCGGCCCATGAACTCGTCGGGCTTGGCCGCGGCGATCTGCTCGTCGGATTCAGGCTCCTCGCCCGCGGGCTTGACGTAGCCGCCGACCAGGATCGGCGCGATCTGGTAGGTCGTCCCGCCCCATTCGGTCTTCACCAGAGGCTTGCCGAAACCCAACGAAAAAGTCTCGATGCGCATGCCCTGCCAGCGGGCGACCAAGAAATGCCCGGACTCGTGGGCGAGAATCAGGACGCTCAGGAACCCCAAGGCCTCGGCCAAGTGCGGGGCCCGGACCACGAGCAGGGCCACGCCCAGAAGAAACAGGGCCATGTGCCACCAGGGGGAAACGTCGGCCTCGGCGGGCTCGGGCTGGGGGACGTCGGGAGTCGGGTTCATGCGTGGTCCCCGGAAAGCAGACGGGAGGCTTCGGTGCGCCCCCAGGCGTCCGCGGCGAGCACCGCCTCCAGGGTGGCGCCGCTACGGCGCTCCTTGGACAGGCGGCGATGGGCGCGCAACACCCGGCCCAAGAGGGCCGGGATGCCGTTGAAGGACAAACGTCCATCCAAAAAGGCGGCGACGGCCGTTTCGTTCGCGGCGTTCAAGGCCGCGGCGGCCGAGCCCCCCTGGCCTCCGGCGGCGTAGGCCAGCGCCAGGCAGGGGAAACGCCGCGCATCCGGAGCCTCAAAGGTCAGCGCCTTGAGCCTGAGCAGGTCGAGCGCGGGCATGGCGTGGGGGCGGCGCAGGGGCCAGGTGAAGGCGTGCTGGATGGGCAGGCGCATATCCGTGGGCCCGAGCTGGGCCAACAGCGAGCCGTCGACGGCCTCGACCATGCTGTGGATCACGCTTTGGGGATGGACCACGACGTCGATGCGCTCGTAGGGGAGGCCGAACAGCCAGTGGGCTTCGATGACCTCCAAGCCCTTGTTCATGAGGGTGGCGCTGTCGATCGTGATCTTGGGCCCCATGGCCCAGGTGGGATGGCGCAGGGCCTGGGCCGGGGTGACCCGGGCCAGTTCCGCGGCCGTGGCTTCCCGGAAGGGGCCGCCGGAGGCCGTCAGCACCAGGCGCTTGACCTCGGCGGCCACCGGAACGGCGGCCAGACACTGGAAGATGGCGTTGTGTTCGCTGTCGACGGGCAGAAGGCGCACCTTGCGTCGGCGCGCCTCGCGGGTCACCAATTCCCCGGCGGCGACCAGCGTCTCCTTGTTGGCGAGGGCGATGTCGCGGCCCGCCGCGATGGCGGCCAGGGTCGGTTTGAGGCCCACGGCGCCGACCACGGCGGTCAGCACGACGTCGGCCGGTGGCAGGACGGCGGTCTTTTCGAGGGCCTCGGGGCCGCCGAAAACCTTCGGCTTCCAACCGGGAATCTTGGCGGCGCGGGAGCGGATCCAGGCGGCGCCTTCGGGGTCGGCCAATCCGATCACGGCGGGCCGCACCCGGCGGGCCTGTTCCCAAAGCTCCTTGGCGCGTCCCCCGGCGGCCAATCCGGTGATACGGACCTCGCCCTTGAGGTGCGCGGCAACGGACAAGGCGCTCCGGCCGATGCTGCCGGTGGAGCCGAGGACGGTGACGCGCCGTAGGGCCATCAGTTCGCCCCCAACAAGGTCGCCGCGAGATAGACCAAGGGGGCCACAAACAGGCTGGAATCCATCTTGTCGAGGAAGCCGCCGTGGGCCGAGATCAGGTGGCTGGAGTCCTTCACCCCGGCGAAACGCTTGACCATGCTTTCAAAAAGGTCGCCCGCCTGGGCCAAAATGCTGGCGGGCACGCTCAGGAGCGCGAAGGCCAGGGGGCCCATCGGGAAATTCGCGGGAAAGAAAAACGGCAGGATGGCCGCGCTCAGGGCCGCATTGACGGCGATGCCGCCCCAAAAACCTTCCCAGGTCTTGCTGGGGGAGAGGGGCGAAAAGGGCGTCTTGCCCAGGCTCTTGCCCACGAAAAGCGCGCCGCTGTCGTAAATCCAGGCGTACCAAAAGACCAGGAGGCACCACCAGGGGCCGTTGTCCAGGGCGTGCAGCTTGATCAGGTGCAGGCCCAACAGCCCCAGATAGACCAAGCCGCCCAGCTCGGCCACAAAGCGCAGCATGCCTTGCTCCAGGTCCGCCCTCCAGACCCGCCAGATGGCGGCCGCCATGAAAAAGAAGGCCAGACCGAGGCTCCCGCTGCGGGGCAGCAGCCACTGGGCCGCCGCGTCGGGCAGGTGGGCGCCGCCCAAGGCCGGAGGGAAAAGGATCGCCGACAGGGTCAGCAGGCCCAGCCAGGGGGTGAAACGGAGCCCCTTGGCGCACATGATCCTGCGGTATTCCTCGTAACCCATCAGGATGCCCAACACCAGGAACAGGCGGAAAGGCACGGGCGCGTGGAACATCGCCCAGACGAAAAGGGGGAGGATGATCGCGGAGGAGACGAGGCGAAAAAGCACGGCGTCGTCCTTAAGAAGCGGTTCGGGGCGCGATGTCGCCGAAGCGGCGTTCTCGCTTGGAAAAATCCTTCAGCGCCTCCAGCAACTGGGCTTCACGGAAGTCCGGCCAGAGGGTGGGCGTGAAATAGGCCTCGGCGTAGGCGGTCTGCCAGGGCAAAAAATTGCTCAGCCGCATTTCGCCGCTGGTGCGGACGACCAAATCCACCTCGGGAAGTTCGGCGGTCCCCAGCAGCGAACGGAAACGCTCCTCGTCCAAATCCGCGGCCTTCAGCTTTTTTTTGGCCGCGAGTTCCAGGGCGCGCCGGGCGGCGTCGAGGATATCCTGCCGGCCGCCGTAGTTCAGGGCCAAGGTCAGCGTCAAACCGGGATTGGCGGCGGTGGTGCGGATGGAGCGTTCGAGATCTTTTTGGGCGGTTCCGGGGAGGGCGTCGAGCCTGCCGATGGCGCGCAAACGGACCTTGTTCCGATGAAGGTCCTCCAGCTCTTTGCGCAGATACGTACTCAAGAGGCGCATGAGGAAGCCGACTTCGGCCTTGGGGCGGCGCCAATTTTCGCTGGAAAAAGCGTACAGCGTGAGGTGGGGGATGCCCCATTTGGAGCAGCACTGGACCATGGCCCGGACGCTCTCGAGGCCGACCTTGTGCCCCGCCACCCGGGGCAATCCGCGCCGCTTGGCCCAGCGCCCGTTGCCGTCCATGATGATGGCGACGTGCCGCGGAAGGCGGTCGGCGGGGGGCAGGACGAGCTTGGCGGCGGCGGTCACGGGGCTCACAGCGTAAGGACTTCTTGCTCCTTTTTCGCCGCCATGTCGTCGAGCTTCTTGATGACGGAGTCCAGGTGCTTTTGGATCTGGGTCTCGACGTCCTTGGCCTGATCCTCGCTGACGGTCTTGGCTTTGGCCCCGGCCTTCACCTTGTCGTTGGCTTCGCGGCGGATATTGCGCAGCGACACCCGCGCCTCTTCGGCGAGCTTTTTGATCGACTTGGCGAGTTCCTTGCGGCGCTCCTCGGTCAAGGGCGGGAAGCTCAGGCGGATGATCTTGCCGTCGTTCTGGGGGGTGAGCCCCAGGTTGGCCTGGAACAGGGCCTTTTCGATCTCCGCCAAGGCCGAGGAATCGAAGGGCTTGATCTCGAGCGTGCGGCCTTCGACGATGCTGACCGCGGAAATCTGCTGCAGGGGGACTTCGGCGCCGTAGTAGTCGATCTTGATGCCGTCGAGCACTCCCGTGTGGGCGCGGCCGGTGCGGACGTTGGAAAATTCCTTAAGCATCACGTCCACGGTCTTGTCCATCTTTTCGCGCATTTCCTTGAACGTTTCTTCCAGCATGCTTTCCTCTTTTTCCCCAAAGATTGGGGCTTGGGGCCGGCCCCGGAAGGGCCGGCCCGATCCCTTCGGGCTTCAGCGTTGGACCAGGGTGCCCACGGTCTCGCCGAGCACCGCCCTGCGGATGTTCCCCTGCTTGTGCAGGTCGAACACCAGCACCGGCAGGTTGTTCTCTTCGCACAAGGTGAAGGCGGTCGCGTCCATGACCTTCAGGCGGCGGGCGAACACCTCCTTGAAGGTGAGGCTGGCGAAGCGCTTCGCCTTGGGGTCGCGTTTGGGATCGGCGGTGTAGATGCCGTCCACCTGGGTCGCCTTCATCACCACCTGGGCGTTGATCTCGATGGCCCGGAGCACGGCGGCGGTGTCGGTGCTGAAATACGGGTTGCCGGTGCCGGCGGCGAAAATGACCACGCGGCCCTTTTCCAGGTGCCTGAGCGCGCGGCGCCGGATGTAAGGCTCCGCCACCTTGGTCACCTCGATGGCCGTGACCACGCGGGTCATCGCGCCCAACTTTTCCAGGGCGTCCTGCAGGGCGAGCGCATTGATGATCGTCGCCAGCATCCCCATGTAGTCGCCGGTCACCCGGTCGAGCCCGCCGCGCTCCCCGTGGATCCCGCGGAAAATGTTGCCGCCGCCGATCACCAGGCCCAGTTCCACCCCCAGATCGACGACTTCCTTGACCTGGCGGGCGATCGACGCGACGGTTTCGGCGTCGATGCCCTGCTTTTGGCTGCCGGCGAGGGCCTCGCCGCTGAGCTTGATGAGGACGCGCCGGTATTTCGGGGGGATGTGGACGGTCTCGGCCGGCTTTTTTCCGCGGGGTTTGGGCATGGCTATTTCACGCCGACTTTAAGGCGCGCAAAGGCCTTCACGGTCAGCGTATCGCCGGCTTTGGCTCCCGCCTGCTTCACCAGATCGGCGATCTTGACGTTGCCGTCCTTGATGAAAGCCTGCTCCAGAAGCGTCAGCTCCTGCAGCACCTTGTTGACCTTGCCTTCGGCGATGCGCTCGATGATGTTGATCGGCTTGCCTTCGCCCGCCTGTTTGGCCTGGGTGAGGGCGATTTCCTTTTCGCGCGCGATCAGCGCCGGGCTGATCTGTTCGCGGGAGACGACTTCGGCGGGCGGCAGGTTGCCGGCCACCTGCATGGCCAGGTCCTTGGCCAATTCGGCGACTTCAGGCTTGGCCGCGGATTCGGCCTTGCCGGCTTCCAGCACGACCAGGCTGGCGAGCTTGCCGTCGGAATGGCGGTAGCTGCCGAGCACGCCCTGCTTGACTTCGAGGCGCGAAACGCGCGCCAGGGCCATGTTCTCGCCCAGGCTGCCGATCGTGGCCTTCACCAGGTTTTCGATGGTCTGCCCATCGGCGGCCTTCAGGCCGGCCACGGCCTGGGCGGCGGCGGCGGAATCCTCGGGCAGGCTCTCCGCCGCGAAGGCGGCTTCGACCGCGGAGGCCAGCAGGGCCTGGAACTGCGGGGTCTTGGCGACGAAATCGGTCTCGCAGTTGATCTCGACGATGACGCCCTTGGAGCCGGAAACCTTGACCCCGACCAATCCTTCGGCGGCCGCGCGGCCGGCCTTTTTTTCGGCGCTGGCGATGCCCTTTTCCCGGAGCCATTTCATCGAGGCATCCAGGTCGCCCCCGTTCTGTTCCAGGGCGCGCTTGCAGTCCATCATCGCGGCGCCCGACTTTTCACGCAGTTCCTTGACCTTGGCGGCGGAAATCTCGCTCATGTCCGGACATTCCTTTCATGCGAAGCGCGGCCTCCCCCTAGGCGGGGCGCCGCCTCCTTGGGAGGGGGCCCCGCGGCAGGGGATCACGGCCGCGCGTTCGGTTGCGTTGGGTTCGTTAAGGGGACTCTCAGGATCAGGCTTTGACGGCCCCTTCTTCGGCGTCCTCGCCCTTGCCGTCGCTGACGAAGTCCTCTTCTTCGGGGGTTCCGGCGATCTCGCGGCCTTCCTTGGCGCTCTCGGCGATGACCGAGCACATCAGGCGGATGGCGCGGATGGCGTCGTCGTTGCTGGGGATCGGGTACTGCACTTCGTCCGGATCGCAATTGGTGTCGCAGAGGGCGACGATGGGGATGTGCAGGCGGTTGGCTTCCTGGACCGCGGTGCGTTCCTTGTGCGGATCGATGATGAAGATCGCCTCAGGCAGACGGCCCAGGTTCTCGATGCCGCCGAGGTTCTTCTGCATGCGCTCCAGCTCGCGCTCCTTGGTCATGACTTCGCCCTTCGGCAGGCGGTACAGCGAGCCGTCTTCTTTGCTCTTCTTGAGGGCGCGGAAACGCAGCAGCGAACGGCGCACGGTGGCGAAGTTCGTCAGGGTGCCGCCCAGCCAGCGCTGGCTGACGTAGGGCATGCCGCAGCGGTCGGCTTCTTCGGCGATGGCCAATTGGGCCTGCTTCTTGGTGCCGACGAAAAGGATGGTGCCGCCCTTGGCGGTCACGCTGCGCACGTACTCGATGCCGGTCTTCAGACGCTGGGCGGTCTTCTGCAGGTCGATGATGTAGATGCCGTTGCGCTCGCCGAAGATGTACTTCGCCATCTTGGGGTTCCAGCGGCGCTTCTGGTGGCCGAAATGGACGCCGGCCTCCAGCATGGTCTTGATGGTGACTTCGATAGCCATGAAAACTCCTTGCGGTTGTTCCACCGCCGGAGAACCCTGGCCCCCCGGCCGCGACGCGGCCGACCTGGGGGAGGGGAAAATCCCGGCGTGTGAATTTGGGCCGAGTACAGCCCGAAAAGCCATAAAGTTTATTCCAAAAACGCCCCGTTAGGCAAGTGGGCAGATTGAAAAGGGGCGCCCCTTACGGTTCACGCCCACCGAAGCCCTCAGTTTCGCCAAGAGAAACCCCGGATTTAGGCTTCCTTCGCGGCCGTGTGCAGGACCGCAAACAGCGAGGTGCGTCGGCGGATGCGGGCGGCGACCGCGTCCACCACGATCCCCAGGCCGAGCACGGAAAAAACCGCCGCCGCCATGACCGCGACCATCCCCATCAAACCTACCGACGCCAGACGCGGGCTAAAAACCCTGAGGGCGGCATAGGCACCCCCTAACGCGGCGATCGCCAGGGCCTGTTCCAAAGCCAAGGGCAGCAGGGGCCGTCCAAAGCGGATTTTTTCCATAAAGCCCAGCCTCAACGCGAAAGCCACCGCATTGCCCGCCAAACCCACCAGCGCCGCGCCGGGAAGCCCCCAGACGGGAATCGCCCACCAAGCCAAGCCCACACCCACGACGGCCCCGCCCAAGCCCGTGACCGCCACCAGGCGCGGCCGTCCGGTGCCCAAAAGCGCCGCGTGGCAGGCCGAGGCCACCGAACCATAATAGACGCCGACGCACAGCAGCAGCAGCGCGGGATAGGTCGTTTTCGCCAAGGCCTCGTCCTTCAGCCACACGGCCAAAAAGCGGTCGCCCCAAGCCGCCAAGGGCAGGAGCATCGCCGCGGCCAAAAGCCCGACCGCCCGTACGCTGACGCTGAAACCGGCGCGCAAACGCTCGGGTTCCTGGTCCTCCCGGATCCGGGCCACCGCCGGCATCAGGGTGGTCGTGACCAGCCCCAGAACCCCCAGAATGCGCAGGGTGAGCGAGGTCGCCACCGAATATCCGGCCAACACCTCCGTCCCCATCTTGGCCAAAAGCAGGCGATCCGCCCAACTCAACGCGACAACACTCAAATTGAAAGCGAAAGCCCAACGGGCGTAGCGGCCGATCTGCGTCAGCCCTTCGCGATCCCAGCCCGGCCGCAAATCCAAAGGCCGAGCCTCCCGGGCGTTCCAGACGAGCAGGCCCGCGCAGGCGAGCCCCCAGGCGACCGCCTGGCCCCAGATAAAAAGGCTGCCGTCGCCGCCGCCCGCCGTCATCCCCATCCAACCAAACAGGGGAATCAGCACAGTGAGCGCCACCTGACTGGCCGTCAGGACGCCGTATTCATGGCGCGCCCTCGGCAAAAGCTGGAGCCATGTCCCCCAAAATTGCAGACACCAAAATCCAGCGGCGGCCGGCAAAAGGCGTTCAAAGGCGCCGAGCTCCTCCTCCGGAAGCCCCAGCAAACGGGCCACCCCGGTCCAAGGCGCGGTGACCAAGAGCAGGCCCCCGACCAGGCAACCCGCCAAAATCACCGCCGCCAAAGCCCGGCTCCGGAGTCGGCCTTCGTCGTCGCCGGGCTCGTCTTTGGAGACGAAATAAAGCGTGGCTTCGGCCGTCCCGACGGCCAGCAAATTGAAAGCCGCGAAGACGCCTTGAAGCAGTCCCCAATAGCCGTAGCCCCGGATCCCCAGACCTTTCAGAAACAACGGCGTGCTGATGAGCGCGGCCGGAACGGCCAGGGCCGAACCTAAGACGCCCAAAAGGCTGCCCTTCAGGACCACGCGGGTCAGGGACGGCATGGGCACGTCCTGAAAAAACGAAGAAAACAGGGGCTAAACGCCCGGGCCGCCCTCGGCAAGGGCGGCGCCCCCCCGGGGAAGTCCGTACCTACCGGGCGCAAGCTAGTGGACCTTGAGGACAAGGTCGCCCTTCCAATCCCCACCGGGATCGGCTTCCAGGCGCACCCCAAAATTCGGCCGAAACAGCAGCAAAAACACCTTCGTCCAGCGGCCTGGATTCCCCGTCCAGGGCAGGCGTTCGTGGAGCCGAAAAGCTTCTACCTTGCCCGTAAAGCGGCCCACCACCGCCGCCATATCGAAACGCTCGTCCATGGACTCGAAGACGATCATCACCTGCACGTCGGCGGGCAGGGCTTCGGCGATTCCCTTCAGGATCGTCGCCTCGTAGCCTTCGACGTCGATCTTGATCACCCCTTTTTTGAGCCCGGCGGCCGCCAATTCCGAAAACAAGCGCCCCATTTCAATCGCCGCGGAACGGACTTCGATGTCGACGCGCTGATAATTCGTCTCGTCGTAGGCGCCGAAACCGTCCTTGGCCAACAGGACGCTTTCGTCGTAGGCGTTGGCTTCGTCCCGGATGAACCCGCCGCCCCAATTCGCCTTGGGGACGGTCAACGCGCTCCGTTTATCCGAGTCCCCGAGGCCAAAAGGGTGGATTTGGTAACGGGCCGCGTCCAAGGCCAGCTCCGCGTTGACTTCGAGAATTTTCCGGCAGGAAGGATTGGGCTCGTACAAATGAATCCGTTGAAACCGGGAGCCGCATTGGCAGGAGGTCAGGCCGATATTCGCGCCGATATCGATCAAAAAATCGCCGTAGCCCAGATCGCAAAAATGGGCGATCAACCCGGTCAAAGCCGGCTCGTGGACCCCGTGGATTTGCACATCCCGCGCGATATAGTCCCCGCCGCGGACAAAAAGGGGCCGGGCGTTCCGGGTCATCCGCCCGTAAAACCGGTTCTTAAAGTATTCGGAGAGGAAGCTCCCCCGCCCCTTCTTGATGGAAAAATCCAGCAAATCCTTCCCCACGCCTGCCCGCTCCGTTTCTCCCGGCGCCCCGGGACGATCCCGTCTCAGCCTGAAACGCGCCCACCCGCCGGGAAGGCCGCATTCTAATGCATCTCCGGGGCGGCGTCCCGCTAAAAGGCGGCTCCGCAGGCGCGACGCCGCGTTTCCAGCGCCCCGTAGCGCTCCACAGGTAAAAAAAACCGCCCCCCGGGATGCGGGGGGCGGGAGAGCCTTTTGCCGATTACGCCCGGACGGACTAGGTCCGGTAGCTGGCGTTGATCTTGACGTAGTCGTAGCTCAGGTCGCTGGTGTAGACCGCGGCCTCGCCCTTACCGCTCTTGAGGTCGATGATGACTTCGACTTCTTTGCGCTTGAGCAGGCCCAGGGCCTTGGCTTCGCTGAACTCGACGGCGGCGCCGTCCTTGGCCACCTTGAGCGGACCGAAGCTGATGTCGACCTTGGCGGGATTGATCTTCACGGGCGCCATGCCCAGGGCCGCCAGAATGCGCCCCCAATTGGCGTCCATGCCGAACATCGCCGTCTTGAACAGGCTGCTCTTGGCCACGGCCATGGCGCAGTCCCGGGCGATCTCAAAGGTCGGGGCGCCCTTGACGCGGACTTCGATGAACTTCGTCGCCCCTTCGCCGTCGAGCACCACCCGGCGCGCCAATTCCTGGCAGACCTGGGTGAGCGCATCCGCGAACTTGGCCCCGTCCCCGGCCATGCCCTTGATGGGCTTGGCGCCGGAACGCCCGTTGGCCATGATCAGGACGGTGTCGTTGGTGCTGCAGTCGCCGTCGATGGTGATGCAGTGGAAGCTCTTGGCGACCGCCTGGGTCAGGGCGGCTTTCAGGGTCGGGGCGTCGATGGCGGCGTCGGTGGTCACAAAGGCCAGCAGGGTCGCCAGGTTCGGATGGATCATTCCGGCGCCTTTGGCCATGCCGCCGATGCGCACCGGCTTGCCGCCGAGGTTCACCGTCAGGCTGAATTCCTTGACGAAGGTGTCGGTCGTGCAGATCGCCCGGGCCGCCTCTTCGCCCCCTTCCACGCTCAGGCTGCGCGAAGCGGCTTCAATGCCCTGGGACACCTTGTCCATCGGCAGGTAACGGCCGATGACCCCGGTGGAAGCGACCAGCACTTCCTTGTCGGGGAGCCCCAGATGGTGCCCGACGAGAGCCGCCATTTTTTCCGCGTCCTTGAGCCCCGGCTCGCCCGTGCAGGCGTTGGCGTTCCCCGAATTCACGACCAAAGCCCGGGCGCCGCCCAAGGCGACGCGCTTGGAGGTCAATTGGACCGGGGCCGCCTTGACCTGGTTCACGGTAAAAACGCCGGCCACGGTGGCCGGAGCTTCGCTGTAGACGACCGCGAGATCGCTTTTTCCGCTTTTCTTGATTCCACAGGCCACACCGGAGGCCAAAAAGCCCTTCGCAAAGGTGATGGAGCCCGAATGCTGGGTAGTCTTCATTGATTCCTGCCCTTCCCAATTCTGATGGGGTGCCGCGGGTGTTTGCCGTGGGGACGGAGCCCGTAAGTCCCGTCCAGACGTCGGGCACCCGAACCCGGCGTCTGCTGGGCCGCATCCCCAGCGGGGGGACGGGCCGTTGATGCGTTGATCAGGAGGCTGAATCCCCCTGGCGGTCGACATAATACTTGGTTTTGAGGTCTTTCACCCAATCATCGAGATGTTTCTTGAGTTTTTCCTGGTACAGCTGGTTGGCCGCGCTCTTTTTGACGTCCTCAAAAGAGTTCTGTTTCCCCGGCTGATGCCCCTCGATGTACAGCAGATGCCAGCCGGCCTCGGTTTCCACCGGCCCGGCCAAGGTTTCGTCCTTGGCCGCGAAGGCGACGTCCTCGAGTGCGTGCCAGCTCTGCCCCTTTTCGATCCAATCCAGCAGGCCGCCCTGGTCCTTGGTGGCGGTATCCGCCGAATATTTCTTGGCGGCCTGGATAAAAGCCTCTTTGACGTTCGGGGCGCGCTTCAACTCCTGCAACAGACGCTTCGCCTTGGCCTCGTCGGCCAGGGGAAAAAGGATATGCCGAAGCCGGACGCGGGGGCCCTGATAAAAACGCTGGAGGTTTTCGTTGTAGTACGCCTTGGCCTCGTCATCGGACACGTGGAGGCTCGGACCGAACTCCCGTTCCTTGATCTTTTCCATATTCATGTAGGTCATCTGGTCCCGCACCTGTTCGCGCAAGCGGTTGCGGTATTCCGGGACGGTCACATGCTCCTTGCCCAAGGCCGCCTCGAACTCGTCCTGCCCGTTGTAGCGCAGGCGGGTCTGGTCGAAAACCTTCTCCATTTCGGCCTCGATTTCCGAGGATTCCGGCAGGTAGGGGTTCTTGGGGGCCTTGCCGTCCTTTTCGGCGTCGGCGAAGCCCGGAGGCCCTTCTTTAGCCGCCAAAATGACCAATTTCATCTCGATCATGTGGTCGAGGACGTTTTTGCGGGCCTCGGCCAGCTTTTGCTTCCCTTCGGGGCTTTCCCGCTCCTCGGGGGACATCGAGGCCGCGACTTCGGCGATCGCGTCATCGATGTCGGTCGTGGTGATGATGTCGGTGCCCACCTTCGCCGCCACCTTGATGAGCGGATCGGCGGCGATCGGCGGCGCCGGAAGCAGGGCCAGGGCCAGGATGAAGGCCGGAATGCGCAGCATATCAGGACGTTCCCTTCGGGTTGGAGGGGGCCGGAGCCGGGTTCTGGGGGCGTTCCAGGACCGCCTGCTCCCGCAACCGGGCCAGCCAGGCCTGGTAAAAAATCTGTTCCTTGGCCGCGAGCAGGGTGGCCCGGGCCTTGGGCGCCGCCTGATCCAGGGTGTCGGACTCCGGAGCGAGGCGGGATTCGTAGTAGAGAATGTGGTATCCCCAAGGGGACGCCACGATGGGGCTGAAGGTTCCCGGCTTCAAGTCGAAAGCCGCCTGGGACAGGGGGCGGGGCAATTGGCCGCGGGAATAGCTTCCGATCAAGCCCTGGACCGAGGCTTCCGGCCCCTGACCGAGCTGGGCGGCCGCTTCCGCGAAGGGTTCCCCGAGTTCCAGCGCCCGCATGGCGCCTTCGGCCGTGGAACGGGCGCGGGTGAAAATCTGCCGCAAAACCCTCCGCTCCGGCCGCCGATACATCAGCAAGTGCGTCCAGTACTGGTCCTGGACCTCCTGCTTGTCCACTTCCAGGTTCGCCCGGACCGCCAGATTCACCACCCGGTCGGCTTCGTAAGCCCGCAGAATGCGGGCGGCCCATTGTTTATGGGTCAAGCCCTTGGCCTTGAGGGCCTCGTCCAACAGGCGGACCTCCGTGCCTTGGAGGGCCAAGGCCTCGGCGGCGCTGGGGTCCCCCGGCGCGAAGCGGGCTCCCATGCGCCGGCCTTCCTGCAGGATCAGGGCCTGATCCACCAGATTGTCGAGGGCCGAAGCGTCGTCCTGGTCCGCGAAATCCAGGAAACGGCGCTCTTCGTCGACCTGGGCGAGGGTAATCGCCTCCCCGTTCACCCGAACCGCCACGGGCGGGTTGGGTGGAGCCGCGCAAGCCGCCAGGAGCATAAAAAAACCCGGCGCCGCGCAGCGCGCCAGGAAAAGAGGACGTGCCTTCATGCGGCCATACGAAAATGGGAGTTAACCCGGGCGGGTTAGCTCCCGGTTGGACAGGGTAGCATAACGTCCTAAACTCGGCAATAGGCTTCGGAGCGCCGTCGCTCCCTGCCCGGCGGCCACGCTGAAACTGACCCCCGGCGGCGGTCCCTGGAGGAAACGGACCCTTTCCCCCCAGGTCTTCATCATCGCCCCCGCGAAATCGGCTCCGGGCTGACAGTCCTCGAAAAAGCGCAGGATGATCTGCCCGCCCTTTTGGGTGACTTCCTTCAAGCCCAGTTCCCGGGCCCACACGCGCACGGCGACCACTTCCATGAGGCTGCGGACCGGGCGCGGCGCCTCGCCGTAGCGGTCCTTGAGTTCGCCTTCCAGCTCGGCGAGCTCGTCATGGGAGCCGACCGCCGCCAAGCGCTTGTACCAATCCAGCTTCTGGCGCTCGTCCTCGATGTAGGTTTGGGGGATGTAGGCGTCGAGATCCAGGTTGAGCGTGGGGGTCCGGTCGACTTCGACCTCGTCGCCTTTCAGGCGGGCGACGGCCTCGTTGAGCAGGTGGCAATACAGGTCAAAGCCCACCGCCGACACGTTGCCGTGCTGCTGGGGCCCCAAAATGTTGCCCACCCCGCGGATCTCCAGGTCCCGCATGGCGACCTTGAAGCCCGCGCCGAGCTCGGTGAACTCCTCGATAGCGGCCAGGCGCTTTTCGGCGATCTCGGGCAGGGCCCGGTTCTTGGGATAAAAAAGGTAGCAATAGGCTTGGCGCTGGCTCCGGCCCACCCTTCCCCGCAGCTGATACAGCTGGCTGAGCCCGAAATCCTCGGCGTGATCCACCACGATGGTGTTGACGTTGGGGATGTCGAGCCCGCTTTCGATGATGGTCGTCGCCACCAGCACGTCGTGCACCTTGCCCAGGAACTCCAGCATCACCCGTTCGAGATCCTCCTTGGGCATCTGGCCGTGGGCGACCGCGACGTGGGCCTCGGGCAGCAGGGCCCGCAGGCGCTCGGCCACCTTTTCGATGTCCTTGACCCGGTGGTGGACAAAAAACACCTGCCCCCCGCGCTTGAGCTCGGCCATCAAAGCCTCGCGCAGGACCATCGGGTCCTCCTCCAGCACGTAGGTGCGCACCGGCAGGCGGTTGAGGGGCGGGGTCTCGATGAGGCTCATGTCCCGCATGCCGCTCAGCGAAAAATGCAGGGTCCGCGGCACGGGCGTGGCCGACATGGTGAGCACGCCGACCTGGGTGCGCAGGGCCTTGAGGCGCTCCTTTTGGGCCACGCCGAAACGCTGCTCCTCGTCGATCACCAGCAGGCCCAGGCGCTTGAAGCTCACGTCCTTCGACAACAGCCGATGCGTCCCGATGACGATGTCGATGCTGCCTTCGCGCAGGCCGTCGGCGACCTGGCGCTGTTCCTTGGGGCTGCGGAAACGGGACAGGAGGCCCACCCGGAACGGGAAGCCCTGCAGGCGTTCGGAGAAGGTGTTGTAATGCTGGCTGGCCAGGATGGTCGTAGGCGCCAGGACCGCGGCCTGCTGACCCGAGGCCGCGGCCTTGAAGGCGGCGCGCATCGCCACTTCGGTCTTGCCGAAGCCGACGTCCCCGCAGAGCAGGCGGTCCATCGGGCGGCGCGACTCGAGGTCGCGCTTGACCTCCTCGATGGCCCGAAGCTGGTCCTCGGTCTCCTCGTAGGGGAAGCTCTCCTCGAAGGCCTTCTGCCAGGCCGTGTCCGGGCCGCAGCCCGGCGCCTCGGCCACGCGGCGCCGGGCGTAGAGCTTGAGCAGTTCCTCGGCCATCTCGGCCACGGCCTTCTTGACCCGCTCCCGCTGGCTCTCCCAGGTCGCCGCACCGAGCTTGTGCAGGCGCGGATGGTCGTCCCCGCCGAGATATTTCTGGACCTTGTCCACCTGGTCGACGGGGACGTACAGCTTCTCCTTGTCGGCGTACTCCAGGCAGATGAAATCCTTGTCGAAGCCGTCCACGTTCAGGCGCGCCACGCCCTGGAAAATCCCGATGCCGTGGTCCACGTGCACGGCGTGCTCGCCGGCCTTGAGTTCGGCGAAGCTCTCGATCTTGCGGGCGTTCTTGAGACCCTTGAAGCGGTGCCGATAGATCGCCGTGCGCACGGCCTCGCGCCGGAAGGCGTCCTGGTCGCTGACCAGCGCCACGCCCAGTTCCGGGGAGACGAAGCCGCGTTCGAGATGGCCAAGCGTGAATCCGGGCTTGTCCTCCAGGCCCTCCAGCCCCTCCAACGCGGACCCTTCGGGCCCGAGTTCGGGGCCGTCCAACCCGCGTTCGGTCAGGGCCAGCTTCAGCCGGGTCAGCTCCCCGTGGGTATGGCAGGCCAGCAGGACTTTCCAGCCCCGGCCCAGCCACACGACGGCCTCGCGTTCCAGCGAACCCAGGTCGCCCGAGGTCAAGTCGAGGTTTTTGAAGGTGAGGGGCAATGCCGAGGATTCCCGCCACCCCGGCAGGCCGTGGGGCAGGAGGCTGAAGGCCACCGCGTCCGCCGCGTTCATCCGCCTCAGGGTCCCGGGGACGTCCAACAGAGCCTCCCGGTCCGAGGGATACAGCAGTCCGCTGTCCCGGCGCCGTTCGGCCGTGGCCGCATGGTTTTCATGCAATTCCCGCAGGCGGTCTTCGAGCCCCTGGGGCTGGTCGACAAAAATTAGGGGCTTCCCTTTCCAGCAAGCCAGGTAATCGAAAAGCGAGACGCCCGGAAAAAAGAATCCCAACAGCCAGTCCAAACCGCCGAATTGGGTCTGGTCCTCGATCTGGGCGTGCCAGCGCTCGAGGGCGTCCTTTTTGAGAGCGCCCGAGCCCAAGATGCGTTTCAAGCCCTCGGCCTTCAACTCCTCGTCGACGAGCACCTCTTGGAAAGGCATCACGTCCACTTCCGGGACTTCCGCGTCCGGACCCGGAAGGCTGCGCTGGGTCGCCGGGTCGAAAGGCCGCATGCGCTCCAGCGTGTCGCCGAAAAATTCGCAGCGCAGGGGATGGTCCCGGTCCGGGGCGGCCAAATCCAGCAGACCTCCCCGGATGGCGAACTGGCCGGGCTCCTCCACCGCGGCCTCGCGGCGGTACCCCAGGCGCACCAGGGCCTTGGACAGTTCCTCGAGCCGATAATCCCGGCCGACCTTGAGCGAAAGCTCCGCCCCCAGCAGGGCCTCGGGCGAAGGGGCGGCCTGGACGAGCGCCTCCAGCGTGGTCACCAACACCAAAGCTTCGCCCCGGGCCAGGCGGCGCAGGATCAGCAACCGCTCCAAACTGCGGCCCTGCTCACGGTTCACGCTGTCGACGGCCCCCGTTTCCCAGGCCGGGAAATACACCAAGGGATCCTGCCCCGGATCCAGGACGGTCGGGTACTTGATCTGGAGCCCCTCGGTGCGGCTCGGATCGGAAAGGCCGGCGAAGCCCTGCAAAAAAAACCTCAGTTCTTCGGTCATGGCCAGCGCCGAAGCCTCGTCGGTGGCCACCAGCACCGCCGGCCGCCGCCACTTCGCCAGCAGGGCCGCCGCGACGAAAGCCCGGGCCGCGCCCCACACCCCGGTGAACACCGGCAAACGCCCGCCGTGCAGCGCGCGTAAAGCGGCCTCGTCGAGGGATTTCTCATGGAAACGCTTGAACCAGGGATCGAAGAACATCATCCGCCAAGAAACGCAAAAAAGGCGTAGGAGGCCCGGGAGGCCCCTCTACACCACGCTTTTTATGGAATCTTAAGGATAGGCAAGGCGCGAGGCCGGGTCAAGGCCGCTCGCCCCTCCCACCTCGGGTAAAACGGGTCTCAAACGCCTTGAAGCCGCAGGAACTCGGCCTCGAAACTCGGGTAAGCGCCCCGAAGCTGGCGCACCAATTCCTCCAAGGAAAGCTGGCCGTAGGCCGTCCCCGGGCTCGTGTAGGTCAGCAACGAACCGAACAAGGGCCCCGCCACCCGGCTGATCGCTCCGAGCGGGCCCATCGAAATTCCGATCAGGCCCCGGTCCCGACGATCCCCGATGAAACGCAGAAGCCGCGCGACATCCCGATCCGTGGCGGGCGTGCAGGCCAGCTTGACGATGTCCGCGCCCAGGGCTCCCGCCCGGGAAATTTGCGACTCCAACACCCCATCGGCGGGGGTGGCACTGAAATCGTGGTGGGACACGATCACCGTCCTGCCCGCGGCATGGTAGGCGGCGGCGACTTCCGCCGCGGTCGCTCCGGCTTCCAATTCGACGTCCACCGCGTCGAACAGACCCACCCAATCCAAAAGGAGGGACTTGCGCTCCGATTCGGGGCCGTCCCATCCGCCGCCCTGGTTTTTTGTCCGGAAAGTCCCCAGCAGGGGCAATCCGAACTGCCGAAAGCTTTCGATGCGGACGCGCGCGGAACGGCGATCCCAGTCCGGGAAATGGTCGACGCGAATCTCTAACACGGCGACGCCGCGCCGGGCCGCATCCTTGAGATCGGCCGAGGGTTCATCGACGGCCAGGACCACCCGGGGCGTTTCCCCCAGGGTCAGGTTTCCGATTTTGGGCATGGACTAAGGCCGGGAAGGACGGGAAGGACGGAGCTTCCAGACATTTTTGGACGCGCCCAAGACCCTGTCAAGGTCGCCCGCGCCGCGGCCCTGGATCGGAGGGGGGCTCGGACGCCGAAAAAAAAGTCAACGCGCTGAAGCCGGAAAGGCCCCCCCGACGGCCTCGGTCGTTTCGGACAAAGACGCTCCGGCGCCGGGCTCCACTTCCAAATAGTACAAGGTCCGCCCGCGCGGATCCTTGCCGGCCGGCCGCATTCCGAAGAGCCGGCTGATGCGTTCGCCTTGGAGGCTCCAGGCGACGGCGACGAAAGCCCGCACCTCGACGCCGTGGCGGCGCCTGTTTTCAATCAACAGATCCGTCCAGCCGCGGATCAGCAGCGAAGCCCCTTCCGCCAAACCTCCCGGGGAGGAACGCGCCAGCTCCGGATCGAGGGCGATGCCGCCCAGATATAGGTTCAACCCCGGGCGGCAGGGATGGTACGGCTCCACCGCGTCCGCAGGAATGCACGCCTCTTCGAGTTCCCCTTTGCGCAGAGCCTCAAAAACCGGCCGTTTGAGGGGCAACGCGCAGAGATATCCCGCCACGGACTCGGCGCCGGCGGCGGTTCGGGTGAGGAGCAGGGTATAGATGTCGGGATTGGCTTCGTACCAAGCCCGCACGCGGGACACGGGCAGGTCGGGTTCGCCCGCCGAGGCGAACACCTTGTCCTCGATGGCCCGGAGCGCCCTGTAATCGGGCTCAAACCCGCGCCACCCCGCGTAGTCGCCCCCGCGTTTCAGGCGAACGCAGGAAACTTGGTCTTCCCATAGGACCGTGCCCATGCCGGATTCCGGAGCGAACGGGTCGGGGAGAGGACCCCCTTGACCCTGCTTCGGACGTCCCCGGGCCGGACTTGAGGCTATTCATAGCGCAAGGCCGTGATCGGATCGAGCCCCGCCGCCTTGCGGGCCGGCCAATAACCGAAGACCACGCCCACTCCCGAGGAAAAGGCCACGGCGGCCCCCACCGCCACCCACGAAATTTCGGTGGCCCAGCCTGTCGCCGCCGAGATCGTCCAGGACACCAGGCAGCCCAGCAGGACGCCCCCCAAGCCGCCCAAAGCGGCGATGACCGCGGCTTCCACCAAAAACTGCGCCAGCACGTCCCTGCCTCGGGCGCCCAGGGCCTTGCGCAAACCGATCTCCCGGGTGCGCTCGGTGACCGAGACCAGCATGATGTTCATGATGCCGATGCCGCCCACCAGCAGCGAAATCCCCGCCACGATGGCCAGCAGGGCCGACAGCGTCGTCGTCGTCGCCGACACCGCCTTCTGGATGTCGGCGAAATTCTGGACCTCGAAATCGTCGTCCTGGCTGGGCGCGATGCGGTGCCGTTTCCGGAGCAGGTCCCCCAGGGCGCTTTGCACCGTATCCATGTCCTTGGCGTCGGCGACCTGGACTCCGATGCTGTCGGGATAGGTTTTCCCGAAAAGGCGGTGCAATGCCGTTTCCACCGGAATGACCACGACGTCGTCCCGGTCCATGAAGCCGTTGCTGCCCTTCGCCGGCAGCACGCCGACGACCTGGAAGATCACCCGATTCAGCAGGATCGTCTCGCCGAGGGGGTTCGCGTCCCCGAACAAATGGCGCTGGACGGTCATGCCGATGACGGCGACGCGGGCCCGCTCCCGGTTTTCCCGTTCACCGAAGAAACGCCCCACCGTGGGGTGGGCTGAATTGATGTCGGCATAACTGGGGCTGGCGCCCCGCACCGAAGTGTTCCAGTTGGAGGCTCCCGCCACCGCCTGCACCGTCCCGGAGGACTCGACACTGACCCGCGCCACCCCTTTGACGGCGGCGATGGCGGCCGCGTCCTCTTCGGTGAGGCGGGACACCGCGCCTTGGCCCAGGTTCACCCCGCCGCTGCGGAAGGCCCCTGGACGCACGGTCAGGAGGTTCGAACCCAGATCCGACAGCTGGGCCTTGATGCTTTTTTGGGCCCCCAAGCCGACGGCGACCATGGCGATCACCGCGGCGACGCCGATCAGGATGCCCAGCGTCGAAAGTCCCGAACGCACCTTGTTGGTCGCCAGGGCCCGCAAGGCTTCGCGGACGTGGGCGGTCCAGGCCGCGCCCGCACCCCTTAGGCGCTTGCTTCCGCGGGTCAAAGCTTCGTCGGCTTCCTCGGCGGTGGGCGCCATGGGCCCTCCGCCATTGTCGTAGGGAATGGGCTCCCCATTCGGGGCGTCCGAAACCACGCGCCCGTCGCGCATCACCACGATGCGCGAGGCGTAGCGGGCGATATCCGGTTCGTGGGTGACCACCACGACGGTGATCCCGCTACGGTTCAGGTCCCGGAACACCCGCATGATCTCCCTTGAACTGGCCGTATCCAGGTTGCCGGTGGGCTCGTCCGCCAGCAGCAGGGTCGGCCGATTCACCAGCGCCCGGGCGATGGCCACGCGCTGCTGCTGGCCGCCCGATAGCTCGCCGGGCTTGTGCGAAGCTCGCTCCCCGACCCCCAGCGCCTCAAGCAGGCGCTGGGCCCGGGCCGGCTCCACGGGACCGCCGTCGGAGTAGACGCCCGGCAGCAGGACGTTCTCCCGGGCGCTCGTGCGCGCCAGCAGGTGGAACTGCTGGAACACGAATCCGATGCGCGCGCTGCGGGCCTGGGCCAGTTCGTCCGGGCCCAGCGCCGAGACTTCGCGGCCGTCCAAAAGGTAGGACCCGGCGTCCGGCGTATCCAGCAGTCCCAGCAGGTGCATCAACGTGGACTTGCCCGACCCCGAGGCGCCCATGATGGCGACGAATTCCCCGTCGGCGATCTCCAGGGAAACGCCGGCCAAGGCGCGCACCTCGGAGACCCCCCGGCGGTAGGTCTTTTCGAGTCCCGTAACGCGGATCATCACATGCCCGGAGGGGGAGGAGGCCCGCCGGCGCCGGAGCTCTTTTTGGAGCTCCGTTTGGGCGGGTTAAAAAAGGGATTGGAAGCGGCCGCCGTGGCCGAAACCGCCGTCAGATCCACCCGGTCCACGGCCACCCGTTCGCCCTCGGCGACCCCGCCCAGGATTTCGACGCGTTTCCCGTCGTCGGAACCCACCGTGACCGTGCGCTCCTGGGGCGCCCCGGCTCGATCGCCGGCCGCCCCGTCCGCGAGCACCCGGACCGTCGGCGTGGCGTCCAAACCGCGCACCGCCTCCACCGGCAGCAACAGCACGTTCTGCCGCGTTCCCGTGGAAAAGACGACTTCCGCGGTCATCCCGCTGCGCATTTCGGCTGGGACCTGGTCCACCGCCACCTGGACCTCGTAGATCGTCACGTTGTTGACCGTCTTGGCTTCGTAGGCGATATGGGAGACCTTCGCCGGGAGCGGCCGATCCGGATAGGCGTCCAGGGTCACCGCGCATTTCTGGCCGAGGCGAATCTGGGCCAGGTCGGTCTCGTCGACGTCCGTGGTCACCACGAGGCGGTTGGAAAGCACCAGGACGGTGTCGGTGGTGGCCAGGGACTGCCCAGGTTCGACGTCCCGGGCGATCACCATGCCGTCGATCGGGGAATACAGGGGCGTGGCCTTGAAGAATTCCTTCCAGCGCGCTTCCTCGGCGGCGCCCTTCGCCGCGGCGGCGTCCAGCAGCGCGGCCCGCTCGTCGGAGGATATCCAAGCCAGTAGTTGGCCCTTGCGGACCCTCTGGCCCTCCACGACCAGCAGGCTTTCCACACGCCCGGCGACCGGCAGATGGACCACCAGTCGGTTCTGGGGGGCGACCGTCCCGGTGGCCTTGACATCCAGGCTGAGGCTGCCGCGCTCCACCGTCGCCGCGTCCGCGCCGGCCCCCGCCGGGGGCGGCGGGGGCGTCGCGAAACGCGCCCTCAGCCCATAAACCGCCGATCCCACCACCGCGGCGGCCAGCGCCGCCGCGAACTTCACGGATTTCCTCATGACAGGGGGCTCCTTCCGAGCGCGTTCTGCCAGGCCGCCCAGGCCTGGGCAGCGTTCAGGCGGCCCGCCCATTCCGCCGTTTTGGCGGAAATCAGGGCCGTCTCGATCTGCGTCCACGTGTTGAAATCCTCCAGGCCTTGCCCGTATTCGGCGCGGCCGATCTCGGCGCGGACTTCCGCCGCCTTCGACGCCAGTTCGGCGGCGGAGGCTTGGGCCACGGCGTTACGGTAAGAGGCGAAAGCCGATTGCAGGGTCACCACGGCGGAGCGCATCGCGTCCTCCAGGGCGGCCGAGCTTTGTCGCTCCGCAGCGGAGGCCTGCCGATACCCGGCGACCGCCGAAAGCCCCCCGAAGAAGAGCGGCACCGAAAGATTCAAACCGGCGGTCCATTGCGCCGGGCTCCCGACCGATCCGCCATTTTCGTCCACGGGCCAGTTCCAGGATGCGCTCGCGTTCAAGCTGGGCGCCAGGGCGCCCCGGGCCTGGAGGACCGCGTCCCGCGCGGAATCCTCGGCGGCCGCCGCCTCCAACACCGCCGGAACGTTTCGGCTCAGGGCGAAATAGTCGGGAGCATCGGGGGCTTCGGGGACGTCCAGGACGCCTTGGGCCTCCACGTCCGCCGTCGGCGTCCTTCCAAGGACCTGGCAGAGTTTGAAGGCGGCCCCCACCAGATCGTCCCCCGCCTTTTGGCGGTCCGCTTCAGCCTGCGCCAAAGCCGCCTCGGTCTGGAGCAAGGAGCCCCGATTGTCGTTCCCGGACTCGAAACGCAAAAGCACCAGGTCCCGGTTGTCCTTCTGCCTTTCGGCGATCCCCTTGGTCAGCTCGACCTGGCCCTGGGCAAAAATGAGTTGGTCGAAGGCGTCCCGCAGATCGCAGACGGCCTGGGCCCGCGCCGCGATCCGGGCGGCCTCGGCGCCGCGCACCTGGGCCGCGGCCCCTTTGAAGGCCGCGATATCGGCGAATCCATTGAAGAGATTCTGCGTCGCGCTGAAGCCGAGGGCCGCGGCGGGGCCCGTCATCGCGTTCCCCGTTCCGCTCCACGTCTCCGAGGCGTTCGCCGCGAGGCCCGGAAGAAAGCCCGCGGAGGCCGCAAGGCGTTTAGCCTTGGCCTGGTCGAGCTGGGCCTGCGCCGTCGCCAACGTGGGATTGTGGACAGCCGCCTCCGCAAGGCAGGCGGCGAAATCGAGGGTGTCCGCGCGGGCGGGACCCGCCGAGACCGAAGCTAGGGCCGCCGCCAGTATCCAAAGCGGGCGTCGGAATGGGTTCGTGGGGAACATGCCCGTACCCTCCTCCAATCGGGGCCGCGCCGACCGCGGCAGTCGGGCGTTCCCATCGGAGCGCCCGAAAACAAGCATACGCCGACGCCCCCCTCCATGCTTGTCGCCCCGGTTTCAGTTTGTACCAAAGTTTGTCGACCTTAGGCCCCGCGCGGCGGGCGTGCTAAAATCCCTTCGGGCGCGGATGGCGCGCCTTTCGCAGGAGGTGCCGTGGCCACGCACGTGCTCATCATCGACGACGACGCTTCCCTGATCGCGCTGCTCAAAAAATACCTGGCCCTCCACGGCATCGAAGTTCTGGGCGCGACCCACCCCGACGCCGGCATCCGCCTGCTCTTGGCGGAGCGCCCGGATTTGGTCATCCTGGACGTCATGCTGCCGGACCGCGACGGCTTCAAGGTATGCCTGGAAATCCGCGAAAAAGGCGAGACCCCGGTCATCATGCTGACCGCCCGCGGCGAGGTCGCCGACCGGGTGGTCGGCTTCGAGATGGGTGCGGACGACTACCTGCCCAAGCCCTTCGAGCCGCGGGAACTGCTGGCCCGCATCCAGGCCGTGCTCAAACGCTCGGCGGCGCGGCCGGGCCGGGCGACCGAGACGCTCCACTCCGGGCGCCTGACCCTGGATCCGGCGGCGCGGGAGGTCCGCATGGGCGGCAAAACCCTGGAACTGACGACCACGGAGTTCGACATCCTGCGGCTTCTGCTGGAGAACCCGGGCGTGGTCCTGAGCCGTGAGCGCATCCTCGAAGGTCTCCACGGCGCCGAACCCGAAGCCTTCAACCGCAGCGTCGACCTCGCGGTCAGCCGCCTCCGCCAAAAGCTGGGCGACTCCCCCGAACGCCAAAAATGGATCAAAACCGTCTGGGCGGGCGGCTACCTCTTCGCCGGAAAGGTGGAACGCCGTGCGTCCTGAGCCCAACCCGCCGCCCGCCTCCTCGCTCTTCCTGAAAATCCTCTTGGTCTTCAGCGCCACGGCGCTTTGCCTGCTCGTCGTGGTGGCGACCTTGGCGGGACTGCCGGGTCGGCACGAACCCGACGCCCACATGCGCGCGGGCATGTCCCTCCAACTCGACGCGGTGCTCGAACGCATCGGCACTCCGCCGGATCCCGCCAAAGTGCGCTCCTTCGCCGAAGCCCTCGGCGCCGCGATCCGCATCGAAGGGCCGACGGGCGTCGTCGAAAGCTCCTCCCTTCCCGCGTTTTCCGCTCTGAAAGCCGAGGACGGTTGGGCCGACTTCGGACCCGGACGCTGGGAACGTCCGGGACGGGGACGCGGCCCCTCGACCTTCCTCGTCCAACGCGGCCCCTGGAGGGCCGTTTTCGTCTTCCACGGGCCTTCCCCCCTGCGGCCCGAGGAGATCTCCGCGTGGAAGTTGGCGGCGGCCCTGGGCGTGGTCCTGGCGATCCTCGCGGCGGCCTATTTCACCGTCGCCTGGGTCCTGCGCGGGGTGCGGCTCCTGGTCCGGGGCGTGGAGGAACTGCGCGACGGCAACCTCGACTATCGCATCAGCACGCCTTCGCCCGACGAGTTCCGCGGCCTCGCGGAAGCCTTCAACACCATGGCCGAAAGCGTCTCCGCGAACCTACGCGCCAAAAACCGCTTGCTGCGGGACATCAGCCACGAATTGCGCAGCCCCCTCACCCGCGTCAAAGTCGCCTTGGAACTGCTTCCGGAATCCGAGGAACGCGCCGCCATCGCCCAGAGCGCCGCGGATATGGAAGGTTTGGTGAAGGAACTTCTGGAGGCGGAACGCCTCAAAAGCGCCTTCCCCGGGCTGGCGCAGGAGGAGATCGATATCCCTTCCTTTTTCAACGACCTCGCCAAGGGATACACCCGGCGCCAACCGGGCCTGGTCCTCCGCCCCGGCGCCGTTTTCAGCCGCAGCTTGCACGCCGATCCCGCCCGCATCCGGAGGGCGCTGACCAACCTCGTGGAAAACGCGTTGAAATATTCCCCTGAAGGCGCGCCCCCTGTGGAGCTCAGCTATGCCTCGGAGGGGCCGGAACTCTGCGTTCGGGTTGTCGACCGTGGGCCGGGCATCCCCGAGGCGGACCTTCCCTACGTCTTTGAACCCTTCTATCGGGCGGATCCATCGCGGCGCCGCGACCGCGGAGGCTACGGTTTAGGCCTGGGACTCGCCCGGGGGATCGCCGAGGCGCACGGCGGAACGCTCACTGTACGCAACCGCCCCGGAGGAGGAACCGAGGCGGAACTGCGCCTGCCCCTGCGTTCCGCCCCCGGCGCCTGACGCTTTCGGGCCTTTTCGCTTACTTCCGTTTACGTTTCGGCCCCATTTCCGAAAAGTCGCTCCCCAAAAACGCGGTATCGGCGCATCATCTGCGGCGCCGATACCGCAGCTGTTCCCCGGATCGTAGCCCCCAAAAGCCTTGATATTGTTGGAAACCGGTCGTGGCATCGGCCTTGCAATACGGGAAGGCGTGAAAGGAACCTTCCCTTCGAGGCACGCCATGAAAAAGATGCTGATCGCCGTCCTGATCCTTTCGAGTTTCCCCCTGCTCGCCGCCGCCCAGGTCCCCGGTCCGGCTCCCCTTCGTGGGGCCGTGGTTGTCCATCGGGTCGCCGTGCCCCGCCACCACCGGCATTTCCATCGGGTCTGCCGTCGGGATTTCCGGCGGGACGAACACCGCGGCGTGACGATCGTGCGCTAACTTCGGAGTCGGCGGACGGCGGCGTCGATCCTGGGCGCCCCGCCGTCCCGTCCCGGGAAAAGCCGCACGCCGTCCCCGGCCCCGAAAACAGGAAAGCCGCGCTTCCCTTTCGGAAAGCGCGGCTTTCTTTTGCACCGATTTTCCAGGAACCGCTACAATCCCGGACCCGTGAGCATCATCCGGTATTCCACCGTCCTCAAGGGACGTCCTCCGGAACCCTGGGCCTCCGCCCTGGGTTCCTGGGGCCGACGCAAGGGGGCCGGACGCCGCGCCCGGACCGAACGGAATGCGGATCGCTTCCGATCGGCGCCGCGCATCAGAACTTCACCGACAACGAGAACTCGTTGGAATCGCCTAAGGCGCCTTCGGTGACGAAAGCGTAGTCCAACGCGAAAATCTGGTATTTGAGCCCAGCGCCCAGGCTCAAACCGGAAACCCCGTCGTTGCCGACGAACTGGTATCCCGCCCGCACGGCCCAAAGTTTGTTCCCCGAAAATTCCCCGCCGAGGGCCAGGCTTTGCCCGTCCACATCCGCCGTGGGGGCGGAATAGTCCAGAGCCAAGGCCAGGGCCTCCGTGCCTTCCAGCAGGGGTAACCGATATCCCAGGCCCGCCTGCACGGTGGTCGGCAGGTTGGACTGGTCCAGTTGGCTGCCCCAGTTGCGCAGAGCCGCGCCGGCCGATAACCCGGAGTCCTTGGCTTGGCTCCATTTGACGCCCAGATCGCAACCGAAGGCCGAGTTCGAATCGCTGGTGAGCGCTTCGCTCACGACCTTCAACGTCGCGCCCGCCTCGACCGGACCGAAATCGTAGCCGTACCCGGCGGACACCGCCATGCCCCAGGGGTTCAGGTTGTTGGCCGGGGTCCCGTCGGCGTTATAGCCTTGGATGTTCCCGTAATTCATGTAATCCACAGCCACGGCCGCGCCGCCCGCCTCTCCCAAGCCCAAACCGTAGGCGGCGTGTTCCAGCGAAGTGTCCTGGACGTAAACGTCATGCATCAGGGACACCTGTTGCCCGCCCAGCTCCGCAAGGGAGGCCGGGTTGACGGTCAGGGTGTCGATGTCGCCGCCCAAAGCCACCGCGGCTCCGCCCATGGCGGCGACCCGCGCTGAAGTCGGCAACGTCAGCCAGGGCGCGGCCTGGTTGCCGATATTGTAGGTGTCCTGCGCGTGGACCGCGCCGGTGGTGCCCAGTGCCAATGCGAAGGCTAGATTCAAGGCTTTCATAGGGTTCTCCTCTTTGCCGGTGTGTCCGGCCCTCCCGTGAGGGCCGGACGCCCGGTGGGGGATTCAACAGCCGTGGGCGCTTAGCGCACCACCACGATCTTCTGGACCACGGTCTCGCTGGAACCGTCGGCGTAGTTCACCACGGACCGGACGAAGTAGACGCCCGGGGCCATTTGCGTGGTGGCGAACGTCGCCGAGGAAGCGCCGGAGCCGTCCAAGACCTTCTGGCCGGCGATGTTGTAGACCTTGAAGGTGGTCGAGCTAGGCTGTTTGTCGAAGAACAGGTTCATGGAGTCGCCGCCGGTGACGGGCACCGGCGCCCACACCACTTTGCCCGTGGACGAGCTGGCGTATCCCGGAGTCGCGGCGGCGCTTGCGGCCACCACGGCCCAGGTCTGGTTCACGTTCGCGGTCCGGATCGACACGGTATTGTTCGCCGTGTTGACCGTGCCGCCCTGCGGGGTCCAGGTTCCGTTGGACAGGGTCGCGACTTCGACCGTTCCCGAAGCCGTGCGCCCGATCGCCCGGTCCCGGGCCGCGCCTGAAAGCAGCGAGGGGTCGTAGGGGAAGACCAGGGTCACCAGTTCGCTGTTCTGGGTCGCAACCACCGGAACGCTACCCGCGGACTGGGCGCTGATCACGAAGGTCGATCCCAGGACCGTCAGTCCCGCAGTGGAAGTATCCACGGAACTGGCGCCGAACACCTGCACGGCCACCGTCACCTGAACGTTGTAGGCGTCGACCGGAATGCTCACTTGCATGGTCACCGGCGTCGGGGTCGGAGTTCCCGCGCCCACGGTCGCCACCGCGATCGGAACCGCGACGGTGACGGCGATGGTCGGGGCGCTCCCCGGCGTATAGGTGATGCTCGCCGTGGGCACCAGGGTCTGCACCGTGGCCACCGCCGTGAAGGTCGGCGTCGAGGTCGGCGAGTCCGTCGGAGACGGGCTATCCGTTGCCGTACCCGTGGCGCTAGGTGTCGCGGTGGCCGTCGAGGTCGAAGTCGCCGTATTCAGCGGCGTCGAGGTCGACGTTCCCGAAGGCCGCGTCGTCGCCGTTGAAGTCGCCGTGTTCTGCGGCGTCGAAGTCGCCGTGCCCGAAGACTGCGTCGTCGCCGTCGAAGTCGCCGTGTTCTGCGGCGTCGAAGTCGCTGTGCCCGAAGACTGCGTCGTCGCCGTCGAAGTCGCTGTGTTCTGCGGCGTCGACGTTACCGTGCCCGAAGACTGCGCCGTCGCCGTCGAAGTCGCCGTGTTCTGCGGCGTCGACGTTACCGTGCCCGAAGACTGCGCCGTCGGGCTCGAAGTCGCCGTGTCCTGCGGCGTCGACGTCGCTGTGCCCGAAGACTGCGTCGTCGCCGTCGAAGTCGCCGTGTTCTGCGGCGTCGACGTTACCGTGCCCGAAGACTGCGCCGTCGGGGTCGACGTCGCCGTGTCCTGCGGAGTCGACGTCGCCGTGCCCGAAGACTGCGTCGTCGCCGTCGAAGTCGCCGTGTTCTGCGGCGTCGACGTTACCGTGCCCGAAGACTGCGTCGTCGGGCTCGAGGTCGCCGTGTCCTGCGGGGTCGACGTTACCGTGCCCGAAGACTGCGTCGTCGGGGTCGAGGTCGCCGTGTCCTGCGGCGTCGACGTCGCCGTGCCCGAAGACTGCGTCGTCGGGCTCGAGGTCGCCGTGTCCTGCGGCGTCGACGTTACCGTGCCCGAAGACTGCGCCGTCGGGCTCGAGGTCGCCGTGTCCTGCGGGGTCGACGTCGCCGTGCCCGAAGACTGCGTCGTCGGGCTCGAGGTCGCCGTCGCTGTGTTCCCCGCCGTGAAGGTCGACGTGCTCACCGGCGTCGGGGACGCGGTGAAGGTCGGCGAAGGCAGACTCACGCCGCAGGGCAGGTAGGTCAGCACATCCCCGTTGGCTTCATCGCCCACATACACCGCTCCGCCGAGCACCGTCGCGCCCGTCGGATTCCACGGATTCGCCGAAGTCGGCAGGGTCCAGCTGGAAACCACGTTCCCCGAAGAATCCAACTGGGCTTCGGTTCCCGTTCCGGCGGCCGAGCCCACATAGAGGTAGGTCCCGTCCGAAGCCACTCCCACCGGCTCGCTGATGGCCGTAAAGGTGTTCACCGGATTGGGAGCCTGGGTGGCCAAGGCCGCGACGTCCGAAAGGTTGTACTGGACGACGCCGTTGTTGTAGTCCGCCACGTACAGGTAGTTCGCGTCCGCGGTGATGCCGTCCGACTCGGTCAATCCATTGGCGATCGTTCCCAACAAGTTGCCCGAGCTTGCATCGAAGGCGCATACCGGGCCGCCGAACGTCGTCACCAACAGCATCCCCCCAACCACCAGCGCTTGCTCAGGGGTAGCGACGGTGCATGTCACGCCGTAGGCGACCGGGGTCCATCCGGAGACGGCGTATTTAGAAATCCCGCCGCTGACATCGACCACGAACATGTTTCCTGCGCCGTCGTAAGCGATCCCGGACGGTGCGGAGTAGCTGCCGGTACGGTCCGCGACCCAATTCCCGTAAGGATCGAACACCTCCACCGTCCCCAACGAGGCGTCCGCCACGTACAGGTCGGTTCCGTCCGTCGCTAAGGCGCCCGGCGCGGTGAAAGCGGAATAGCTTCCGCCGGTCCAGGTCGACAGCGTCGCCGCCAGCGTCACGCACGGCGTCGGGCCCACTGTCGGCGTTGAAGTGCCCGCCACCACCGTGCTCGTCGCCGTGTCCTGCGGTGTGCTCGTCGCTGTGCTCTGCGGCGTGCTGGTCGCCGTGTCCTGAGGTGTGCTGGTCGCCGTGTCCTGCGGCGTGCTCGTAGAAGAATTCACCGAGGTGGCGGTGGCCGTCGCCGCCGGAACCGGGCACGGCGCAAATTCGGTCACCGTGGAATTGAACCCATCGCCGACCAAAAGGTTTCCGTTCCACATCGTCGCGCCGGTCGGGTTCCAACTGGTCCCGGCCAACGCCCAGGTCGCCACCACGTTCCCCGAGGTGTCCATTTGGGTCTCGGTGCCGCCGGTGGAGGCCACATAGATATAGGTGCCGTCGGCCGCGACACCGACCGCGCCGGTGACCGAAAAGGTGTTGACGGGCGTAGGAGACACCGTCGCCACACCCGCGATGTCCGAGAGGGCGTACTGGATTACGGCTCCAGCCGACCCAGACCCGGCTCCATCGTCAGCCACGTAAACGTACGTTCCGTCCGTGGCGATACCGTCGGGGTCGCTCAACCCCGTGATGGTGCCGATAAGCGCCCCCGTGCCAGGATCAAACGCGTAGACGACTTGCGCGCCGCTGTCGGTCACCAGCAGCATCGGGGTCCCGCTCGCCGAGACCACCACCGCTTGCTCGGGGGTGGTGAGGGTGGATGAAAAGCTAAACGTTCCATCCGGAGTCCACGTCGTACCCGCGACGCTGTATTTCAGAATCGTCTCTGCGCCGCTATCGACCACATAGACGTTGCCCGTAACGTCACAGGCCACACCTGCCGCCTCACTTAGTCCCGACACAGATGTCAATTCCGTTTGGTAAACCCCTGACGCATTAAACTGGATCACTTCGTTCGATCCGGAATCCGCGACATACAGGTTATTCGATGCGTCCGTCGCCAAGCCGCCGGGGCTGCTAAAGTTTTCCGCACCGTTCCCTCCGGTCCAGCCTGGCAAGGTCGCCAGCGGCGTTCCGCAATCGGCCCTCGCAGTGAGGGGAATCGCCAGGCTGGCGAGTAGGACCCCCGAAAAGAGGGATAGGGTGGAACGCCAAGTTCGACGCGAGAGCGGCATAGGCGACCTCTTGAAGCCGGATGTGAAGGAAGAACCCCTTTCGGTCCGGAAATCCACGTGGATTCCCGTTGGTCCCCCGGGCATGGGTCCTGCCTCCGCCCACGCCCTTGCATAAAATCAGTGCAGGATGGTTGTACTTTCGTCTCTTCGGCAGCGTTGGCTTTAAACATTAGGGATGTTCGTCCCTTTGTGCTTAACTTTTTTACATTTTATGGTTTGGCGATCTTTTACGCACCGAAATAGCCTTTATTTACAATATTTTCCAGAAACCTTTTAATTGTAATTCTTTATTTCAAACCCCCAAAAAAAGAACTTATTTGCCTAAAGTTGGCCTCAGCGCTCCCCGAAAGGTGGGGATCCACTCCCCCAAATCCGATCGCCGGACCCAACTCTGGCCCCGCGGATTCCGTGGGGACCCCCTCCCCCCGCCTTGGGCGCAAAAAAGAACGGCCGCTGCGGAGTCTTCGCAGCGGCCGTTCTTGAGGGATCGCTTTTTACGTCCGCTCAACGGTGGATTTTCGGAGGAGCCGGAGGCGGCTGCACATCGCTCCAAGCGGAATCCTTGCTGGAATTCAAAAAACCCATATAACGCCAAGAATCCGCCGCCCAGCCGATCACCAGTCGCAGATAGGGCCCGGATTCGTCCAAGTAGGCGTTGTTCCCGTTCAAGTTGGTCCACTGGTTCGAAGCTTGCTCCGCAAAAACCCCGGTGCAGGAACTCACGTTCAGGGAGTTAAACCGCAGGTATTCGTAGCCCCCCTCCAAACCGACGCTCAAACGGGCGGGAGCCCACAAATTGATGATGCGGTAAAACAAGGCTCCGCCGAAAGCCGTCCCTGAAAAATTCTGGGTGCTGGTCGTTCCATCGGCGGACTCGATGGATTCCTGGCCCGAAACTTCGGCGTGCTCCAAGCGCAACCCGACCTGATGGAACCAGGCGTTGGAGGCGCTGGACGCCGTTTCAAAGCAATAAACCGGCGCCACCGATACCGTCATCAAGGCGCCGGAAGGAATCTGGACGTCGACGGACCCCAAATTGTCGGTGGTCGAACTTTCCCGGCCCATCAACATGCTTCCCCCGAACTCGAGGGCAAACGGGTCGTAAAACCGATAGCCAAAAACCAAGGAACCTTCGCCCAGGTAGGCGGGCACAAAGGTCGGCCCGGGCTCGGGGCCGAGGGCCAGGAAATCGCTCATGTCGTCGTCGGCGACGCGGCGACCACCGAAGCCCGCAAAAACATAGGCGCCGGTGGCATGCGCCAAAATGGGCGCCAGCAAAAACGCCGCCGTCAGCGCGGCCAATATCCCCGTTTTCAGGCTGGAGTTCCGGTTCATCACGGCCTTTCCCCGCCCCTGGACGGGACGATCAGAATACTGCAAAAGCCCCCGGCGGCACCGCCGCCGCCGCCTTTCTCCCCGGGAACCCTGCCCGGGGTAGTGTGCGACAAAGGGCGAAACTCGTCCATAAAAAGGAACGGATCGGGCCCGACCCTTGGCGCCAAATCCGGCGCTTAAGGCTTCCCCAGGGGTCCAAAAAAATCCCAGCCCTCTTTGCTCCGTACGAGACAGGCGGAAACCGGCCGGCGTCCGGGCAAATCCGCGTTCCAATGGACGCGATAATCCGAATAAAAATCGACTGCCTGGGTGGGTCGGCCAAAAGCTTCCAAGCGCTCACCCGACCAGCGGGCAGGGTGGTCTTCCAACTTTTTAGCCAGATCAGCGTTCGCATCCAGGGGGCGCTCCAGCAGACGGTAGTCCCGGACCCCGAGCGCCCCGACAAGAAGCAAGGCCAAGCCTGCGCACAAAACCGCCCATTTCGACTTCCTCTCCGGAACCGTCTGGGAACTCAGCCGCCAGACCATGCCCAGAGCTAGACCGGAAAGCGCCAGGAACAGGGCCCCATTCGCCCCCAAGCTGCCCTCCAGCGCGGAAAACGTCGAGAGCGCCAAGGCCGCCGCACCGGTCCAGGATCTCGCCCATTCCCGCCAGGAAAACGCGATGGCCAGCGCCAACGCGGCTTCCAAGGGCAGGAGATAATTGATCGTTTCCGCCCGGACCAAGGCCAGACCCGCCAGCCAGGACGCCGCCAGGGTCCACACCCAAAAACCCGAAAAAATCCGGCGCCGCTGCGCGCCGGAATCCCCGCTGCCGAAGCGCGCCGGCATCAGCCCCCCCACCGCCATTCCCGCCCAAGGCAGGAGCGCCGGAGCCGCCTGCGCCGCCCACTTCAAATAGTACGCGGCATGCCCCTGGGGATCGCGCTCATTCACCGCGCCGAGGGCCCGGCCCACCAGGTTGACGGACCACTCCTCCCCCAAAAACGCCCAGCCTTCCCAGAACACGTACAAGGACACCCAAGCCGCCAGGGCGCCGAGCGCCGGAAGCGCCAACGCCAAGGCCGGCCGCAGGCGCCGTCCGGGGGGCAACGCCGCCCAAAGCGCGACCGTAAAGGCGGGAGCCAGCGCCAGCACAAACCAGGACTTGAACGCCGCCGCGCCGGCCAAAGCCACGCCGGCCGCAGCCCAATTTTTGGTTTCGTCCCGCTCCACGGCTCGAAGCGCCAGCCCCAGGGACGCCAAAACGCAGCCCAAAAAAAGCGTATCAAAGGTGAAAAAACGGGCGTGAAAAAGAAAATCCCCCTGGAGGGCCAGGATCAGCGCCGCCAAGATTCCGGCCAAGGGATCGCCGGCCAGAACGCCGATCGCGGCCAAGGAACCCACCGCCAAAGCCGCCCCCAGGCAGGGCCACAAGCGGTAGGGCCAGGCCGCCCGGGGCTGTCCGCTCAGTTCCACCGCCGCCGCGGCGAGCCAGATCAGAAGCGGAGGCTTTTCATAAAAGGTCCGGCCGTCCAAGCGCAGGGGCCAAACCTGCCCGCGCCAACCGGCGTCCTGGGCGACCCGCGCGTACATCAATTCGTCGACCTCTTGGAGACGGCTGCGCTCCAAGGAAGGCGCCACGCACGCCAAAAACGCGAACGCGAGGCCCAGGCCCAAAACCCAAGGCCTCTGCCGACAAACCCGCTCCATGAATGCGCCAACTCTGAACGTAAGCGTTTCCCCGGAAAACAAAGCGCCCCGGCCTGGAACCCCTTGCCCGAAACGCGGAGGAGCCCGGTTCCGGCGTGGTTCCAAGACCCTTGAAGCCCTTGCTTCGTTACAAATACACTATGTTTATGACGCTTTTCCTGGTCCTTCTCGCCCTTTTGACCCTCGCCGTCGCCGGAATGCTGGCGCTCCGAAGGCGACGTCCCCCGCTCCCGCCCGCCGAACCCGCCGGCGCGACGGGCGGCGACGCGCCGGGAGACCACCCTTTGCTCTTGGCCTCGGACCCTGTCCCGGTGGTGTTGGCGGAACACGCCCGCTTTCAGCACCTAGAAATCGTCGGCGCTTCGGGCACCGGCAAAAACTACCATGCCCTCCTGCCGATGCTCGCCCAGGACATCCGGGGGGGAGCCGGGGTCGTCCTGGTCGATCCCAAAGGGTCCATGCGCGCGCGTTTCGAAGCCTACGCCCGCGACGCCGGCCGCCTCGGCGAAGTCCGCTGTCTGGACCTCTCCGATCCCGCCCATTCCGACAGCTACAACCCCTTTTTGGGCGGGGATCCCCTGCTGGTGGCTGAACGCGCCCACGCTTCGCTGTATTCCGGGGACCACACTTCCACGCCCTTTTACCGGGAATCGGCGCGTTCTCTGTTCCTGGCGGTCTTCCCTTTGTGCCGCCGCTTGAACGTCCTGCCGACCCCGGCCCAGCTCCGCCTGCTCGCCCAGGACCAAAACGCCCTGGCCGCCCTCGCCGCCCTGGACCCGGAAGCGCCCGAATCCGCGGAGCTCAAGCGGGGCCTGCTGCGCCTTTCAAACGCGGAATACTCCCGCACGCTCCAAGGTCTGGCCAACGCGCTGGCGCCCCTGTCCGCCGGACCCATCGGCGCCTTGGTGAACACCTGCCGGCCCTCCATCGACACCCAGGCCCTTCTGCAAAACGGCGGCCTGCTTTACGCGGGCTTGGCTTCGGACCAGTATCCCGCCCTTTTTCGCACCGTATCCACCCTGTTGTTGATGGATCTCCAGGCCTCCCTGACCGTCCGTTACCGCCGCGAAGCCAAGTCCCTGTTCGTCTACCTGGACGAATTCGCCGACCTGCTCTACCCCGAAATGGGCGCCCTCGTGGCCAAGGCGAGGGAGGCGCGGGTCGGCATCATCGCCGCCCATCAAAGCCTCGGCGACCTGGAACGCGCCGGGGGCCCGGCCGCCCGCTCCTTGTTTGAAAACTTCTCCAACAAAATCCTGTTGCGGGTGGGCTCCGCCGAATCCGCCGACCGCCTGGCCGCGCTTTCCGCCGAAGACGTGGAAGCCGCTCCGAATCCCCGGATCTCCCGGGGCGGTCTGAGGGGTGGCGCACCTTCGCAGGCGCTGCGCTTGGCCGACGCCCCCGGAATTCCGGCCAAGGAACTGTTGAACCTCTCGGTGGGGGAAGCCTATCTGATCGTCCAACGCCGGCGAGGCCGCGAACTCTACCGCGCCCGTCTGCCCCCGGCGCCCGAACCCAAGTCCTGGGACGGCCCCGCCCGGATTCCGACCCCGGGTCCCGCACGGCCGGCCCTGGTGTGGGAGGAAGGGGACGCTTCCGCCGCCGCTGCCGCCCATCCCGAACCGGAGCACCCCCTCGGGGCGGCCGCTTTTAAACGCCTCGACCGCCGCAGGAATCGCGCCGATGGAGCCTGACGACCGCGATCTCGCGGCCCTGCTCTTCGCCTGGCAATGCCGCCGCGTCACGCCGGCGCAGTTGCGGCGCGCCTTTTACGCCGACTTGGCGCCCACGACGGGTCCGCGCCGCCTCGCCCGCCTGGTCGACGAGGGGCTCATGGAAAACTTCGGGACGCCGGAAGGCCATCGCCGACCGCTCCTGGCCGCCACCCGCGCCGGAAGATCCCTACTCGCCCTCTACGGTCTTCTGCCGAAGGAATGGGTTCCGGAGGAGGCTTCCCCGGCCCCCGGGCCGTCCTTGGACCACGATTTGGCCGTGGTCGACCTGCGGCTCGCTTTTGAGGAAAGCGGGGCGGACGGCCGGACCTGGATCTCGGATCATGAGTTGCGGCGGAGCCGCCGAAGGCCCGGGGCCTGGGGACGCATTCCGGATGCGCTCTTTGATTTTGAATGGCGGGATGCTTCGGGGCAGGGCATCTTGGAATACGAACACAAAGCCTATAGCCGCCGCCAACGGGCCGGCATGCTCGCCCACCTGCGGGTCCTGCACCCCCGGCGGACCCTTTTCATTGTCAGCCAAACGTCCGTCGCCTCAGAGGCGTTCCGCTCCTGGGCCGCGACTTCCCCGCTCGCCCCCTTAAACCGCGCACTGCTGGCCTTCGCCGCCTACGCCGACGCGGCAGCGCTCGGGCTCAAGGCCGGCTGGCGGGACGTCGACGGGGCGGCCTGGACGCCTGGAGCCGCGACCCGCCAAGGGCTCAATCCAGATAGTTCATATAAAGCGTGAACGAACTCGAAAAAGTTTCGCCCACCCCGTCGGTGATCAGCATCGTGATCGTTTCGGGGATCAAATTGGGATTGGTGCCCGACGCCACCGGAGTGGAACCCGCCGGCGGTGTATAGGCGAATTGGAGCGAATACCAATAGGTGTTGGGCTGGCCGTTCGACCCTCCGCTCCCGTTCAGAAAAAGGTTATATCCGGAGCCGCTGGCGTAGCCCTGGTCTAAACTCACCTGGGTTTGCGAATTCGCCGCGATTTCCGTGCCCGATCCGAAAGTGCTGACCGCAACAGCTTGGCCGTTGTACGTCGGTCTCGGAAAAAAATATTGGTCCCCGCTGAACACCACCTGCACCGGCCCATAGGTGCTGGAACTTCCGTTATTCACCAGGACCACGGACAAATCGAGATATCCTCCCGAACCATCGGCCTCGCAAGCGCAATTCCCGGAGGTATGGCCCGACCCGATCGCATACACCGTTTGCGTGATCGATGAGGCCGTATAAAACGCCAAATTCGCGCCCGCCACATTCTTGTGGAACAACTCCGGCGCGAACAGGTTCACCGGCCCGTGGTTGGTGCACCCGGATCCGCCCAGCAGGGCGGCGAACGCCGCCAAGCCCACGGCGGCAAAAGCGGAGAGTCCCCGCCGGCTATTCCGCGAATTCATATTCATAATAGAGTCCCAGGCGCGCGGTGAAATAGGGGGCGTAATCCGCCGTGAAATCGTCGGTCAAGGCGCCGTCCACGCCAAGGTCGCCCCAATGCACCTTGGCCCCGGCGACGCCAAAGAAGGCGTTGTTCCCGAAGCTGATCGTGTCCCCGGAGGGGATGGACGGGCTGTTGATGTCGATCGTCTCGAAACGCCCGCCCACGCCCGCATAGAGCACCCAATGGTGCCCCAGGCGGACGGGAGCCGTCCCGTAGATCGAAAAGCCCCACCCCATCACGCTGGAAACCGGTGCGGAAAAGTTCGGCACGCTCGCCAAATACCAGAGCGTGTAATCCAGATGCACGATATCGGCCCAGTTGACGCTGATGCAGGGGCCGGACATGCCTTTGGGCGCCCAATATTTGACCGCCGCCGTGGTCGGGTCGAAATACTGGTAGGCCAGCTCAAAATCGATCCGGTCCACGGAAAATTCCGTCTCGTGGTGGTTGGCGTCGCGTTTGGTCCCCTGGGGGGAAAAATCGCCGATAGGGCGCACCGCCGTCGCCGAAGGCGAAAGCGCGGAGGCGGACTCGGGGCTCCCGCCCGCGATCACGACGGGGGCGGAGACCGCGGCGGGTTCCTGGCCCCAGCCCTGGGGTTCGCTTCCGCTCATCCGATCCAGGTCGGACTTCGGCACCGCACCCTTGGGCAGCAAGCTCGTCTTGGCCCACAGTTCGGTCCCGCTGTCGCAGTTCAACAGGCGCACGGTGATGGACACCCCTTTGGACTGCTCGGTGTAATAGCCGCTGACGACCAAATCCACGCCCGCCAGACGCCCGAATTTCCGCAGGGCGTAGGTCTGGCTGCCGATGTCCGAGCCGTTGCCGCCGATGCCGTTCCAGGCGCCCTCGAGTTCGGTCACGCTGGGGACGCCGTAAGGGGTGTCGTTGCGCAGATGCGCATTGAGCTCGCGTTCCAGGTTCGCGCAAAGGCTGGAGCGCTCGCCGGTGACGAACTCCCGGAACCCCGATGCGGCGACCGACAACGTGGACTTGCCCGTGGAACTCAGATAGGCGGCAAAGGCGCCCGAAAGGTCCTGGGCCGTGGCCGCGCTCAAGGAAAGTTCCGCGGGGGCGTCGCCGCCGTCGGCCTTAAGCTCAAGGGGCGCGCCCAGGGCCGCGGCCAGCAATAAGGCGGCGGCGAACATCGAAGAGGTTTTAAGAGTCATGCTTGGGATTCTAGGGGATAAAAAGGCGCTTGGGCATGGAAATATCGTAACAGCACCTTGCGCTCAAGCGCACCGCAGGGCCGAAGCCCCCTCCAGGGGCTTCAGTTCGAAACCAAGCGTCCGCAGCCGTTCCTTCAGTTCCAGGTCGTTGAAGGTGTAATGGAAGACCTGTAAACCTGCCGCCGCGCCCGCGGCCACGTACTCGGGCACGTCGTCCAGGTAAAGCGCCTCCTCCGGCGCGACCTTGAGGGCGGCCAGGGCCGCCCGATAGATGGCCGCTTCGGGTTTGGCGCAGCCGACCTCGCAGGAGGCCGTGATCCCTTCAAAACGCCTCAGGACCCGATAATTCAGGCGCAGATGGGCCAGATGCTCGGCGTTGGTGTTGCTCAGCCCCCAGAAGCGGAGCTGGGTCCCGAGGCGGGCCACCAAGGCTTCCATGGGCCGATTGGGCTCGAAATAGGAATTCCAGAGCGTCTTCCATTCGGCCCAGGGAATCTCCAGGCCGAGCCGACGCGCCATCGCCGCATGGAACTCGGGGCCGCCGATGCGCCCCCGTTCGTAGTCGTAATGCCGGCCCTCGGGGTCGTTCAAGGCCGCCACCCACTCCTGGGGCGTGACCGCCCTGCCGCGCCGCGCCGAAAGCCCGGCGAGAAGGCGCTCCGGCGTCAGGCGAACGGTGACGTTGCCGAAATCCAGAAGCAGGACTTTGGGACGCGTCCCCATCAGGCCCGCCGCGCCTTGGGGTTTTTCGGGGGGGCGAGCACGGTGTCCCGCACCCGCGATTCCGGCAACGCCAGGGGATAATCCAGGTTGTAGTGGAGCCCGCGACTTTCATGCCGCGCCCGCGCGCAGCGCACGGTCAATTCCGCCACCAACGCCAGGTTGCGCAGTTCCAGCAAATCCCCGGTCACCAAAAAATCCCAGTAATACTGCCGAATTTCGTGCCGCAAAAGCCGGATACGGCGCAGGGCCCGTTCCAGGCGCTTGTCCGTCCGGACGATGCCCACGTAGTTCCACATCAGGCGCCGGATTTCGTCCCAATTCTGCGTGACCACGACGCCCTCATCCGGCGGCTGGGCCTTGCCGCTGTCCCAGGCCGCGGCCTTGAACCAGCCGGGCAGGGGCTCCAGTCGCGCCGACAAATCCTCGGCCGCGCGCCGGGCGAAAACCAGGGCTTCGAGCAGGCTGTTGCTGGCGAGACGGTTCGCCCCGTGGAGTCCGGTGCAGGCGACCTCGCCGACGGCGTACAGGCGGGGCAGGCTGCTTTCGCCCTTGAGGCCGACGAGCACCCCGCCGCATTGGTAGTGGGCCGCCGGCACGACCGGGATCGGACGCTTCGTCATGTCGACCCCGTAGCGCATGCAGGTCGTATGGATATGCGGGAAGCGCTTGCGCAGCCAGGGGGCGGGCAGGTGGGTGACGTCCAGAAAGACGCATTCGTCGCCCGAGGCCTTCAGGACCGAATCGATGGCCCGGGCGACCACGTCCCGGGGCGCCAAATCCTTCAGCGGATGGAAATCCGCCATAAAGGCCCGGCCCTTGCGGTCCTTGAGGATGCCGCCCTCGCCGCGGACCGATTCGCTGATCAGAAAACGCTTGGCCTCGGGATGGTACAGGGCCGTCGGGTGGAACTGGCAAAACTCCAGATTGGCGACCTTGGCTCCGGCCCTCCAGGCCATGGCCAGGCCGTCCCCGGAGGCGACGTCGGGATTGGTGGTGAACAGGTAGACCTTGGACCAGCCGCCCGTGGCCAGCACCGTCGCCTTGGCCAAAAAGGTTTCGACCTTGCCCGTGGCGGTGTCCAGCACGTAGGCCCCCAAGGCCTGCCCCCGGGAGGTGATCAGGTCGATGGCCTGGCGCCACTCGTACAGTTTGATGTTCCGGTCGCGCCGGACCCGGGCGGTCAGCGCCCGCTGGATTTCGGCGCCCGTGAAATCCTCGCGGTGCAGGATGCGCCGGGCCGAATGCCCTCCCTCGCGGGTGAGGTCAAAGGGCGAATCCTTGGCCTTGCCGCTGCGGGTGAAACGCACCCCCCAGCGCACCAGGTCGGCGATGCGTTCCGGGCCCTCCTTGACGACGGCCTCGACGACATCGTGCCGGCAGAGACCCGCCCCGGCCTTGAGCGTGTCCTCGACGTGGCTGAGGAAGCTGTCGTCCTCGCGCAGGACGCTGGCGATGCCGCCTTGGGCCTGGCTGGTGTTGGTCTCCTCGGCGCCGCGTTTGGCCAAAACGGTCACCTTGAGGCCCCGTTCCGAGGCCTTCAAGGCGGTGGCCAAACCGGCGATGCCGGAGCCGAGGATGAGGACGTCGCTGCGTAAGGGGGCGGACATTGCGCGCACCTAGAAAAGGGGGGCTGCGCGTCCGGGCCGTTCCATTCGGCTCAGGCGTGGTCCCGGAACTGGAGTTCGACGAGCCCGCGGTAAAGGCCGCCCTTGGCCATGAGCTCCGCGTGTCGGCCCTCCTCCACGAGGGCCCCGTCTTTGAGCACCAAAATGCGGTCCGCGTCCCGCACGGTGCTGAGCCGATGGGCGACGCTCAGCGTGGTCCGGCCTTTGAGCAGGGCCTTGAGCGCCGCCTGGATTTCCGCCTCGGTCTCCGTGTCGACGCTGGCGGTGGCCTCGTCCAGCAGCAGCACGGCGGGATCGAAGGCCAGCGCCCGGGCGAAGCTCAACAACTGCTTCTGGCCGGTCGAAAGGTTGGCCCCGCCCTCCACCACGGGCGCGTCGAAACCGCCCGCCATTCTAGCGACAAATCGGTCCGCGCGCACCTGGGCGCAGGCCCACTCCACGCGTTCACGCGGGACCGTCGGGTCGGACAGGCGGATGTTCTCCAGGATCGAACCGCTGAAAAGGAAGGGTTCCTGGGGCACCAGGGCGAACCGCCGCAGATACTGCTTGCGGGAATATTCCTCCAGGGGCCGCCCGTCGAGCAGGATGCTCCCCTCGGCCCCGGAATAGAAGCGCAACAGCAGATGGATCAGCGTCGTCTTTCCCGCCCCGCTGGGGCCCACCACCGCGACGTGCTCCCCGGGATCGGCCCGAAAGCTCAAGGCGCGCAGGGCCGGCCGGCCGGGGACATAGGCGAAGGACACCGCGCGGAATTCGATCGCGCCCCGGATGGAATCCGCCGAGGCGGGGGTTTCGGGGTCCTCGACTTCCTCTTCGCGGTCCAACAGGGCGAACACCCGTTCGGCGGAGGCCATGGCGCTCTGCAGGCTCCCGTAGACCTCGGTCAAATCCTTGAGCGGCTCATAAAGGCGCTGGACGTACATCAGGGCCGCCACCAGCGAACCCAGGGTCAGGACCCCGGCGAAGGCGCGCAGGCCGCCGTACCACAGCAGGACTCCGGTCGTCAGCGCCGCCAACAGCTCGACCAGGGGCTGGAAAAAGGCGTTCAGCCGGATTTGCTCCAGCAATATCCCCAGCGAGGCCGAATTGATGGCGTCGAACTTGGTGGCGTTGCGCCGCTCCCGGTTGAAGGCCTGCACGGTGGCCATTCCGGCGACGTTCTCGGAAAGGAAAGCGTTCATTTCGGCGTTGTTGCGGCGCAGTTTCCGGAAGTTTTCCCGGTTGCGCTTGCGGAAGGCCGCGGTCGCCCAGACCAACAGGGGCATCAGGCAAACCGAAACCAACGCCAGGCGTCCGTCGATGCGCAGCAGGGCCCAGAAGATGACGGCCACCGTGAAGACGTCGGCGAAGATCGCCGTCAGCCCCGAATTGAAGAAATCCTCCAGGGTTTCGACGTCGTAGACGACCCGGGTCATCAGCGCGCCCACGGGCTGGGTGTCCAGAAAGCCGAAGGGTTGGGCGTGGATTTTCCGGAACAGGGCCGTGCGCAATTCCAGGGTGAAGTTCTGGCCCACGCGGCTGATCCAAAAGGTCTGGAAGGGCCGCACCAAAAGGACCGCGCCCACGCACAGGAGCCAGCTCTGCAAGGTGCGCTCCGTCGCCGCCGGATCGCCGCCGACGACGCTGTCGATCAGCTTGCCGGTGAGCGCGGGCTTGGCCTGCTCCAGGAAACTCGCCGCCAGCAGCAGCAGCGCGGCCAGGCCCAAGCCGGGCCACAAAGGCCTCGCCCGACGCAGCAGCCGCAGGATCAGCGCCCCGTCGAAGGCGGGCATGGCCTTTTCGGATTCCGTCCCGACCCCTGTGTTCATCCTTCAAGCCCGGCCCGGCGGGCCAGCTCCTCGCGTCCCGCCATTTCCCGGAAACGCCCTCCCCGCGCGATCAGCGCGTCCGGACTCCCCTCTTCGACCACGCCGCCCGCCTCCAGCACCAGCACCCGGTCGCACAGCCTCAGGGTCGAGACCCGGTGGCTGACCAGCAGGACCGCGCACTCCGGGGCGGCCAAACGCAGGGCCGGGGCGATGCGCGCCTCGGTGGCGGTGTCCACGGCGCTGAAGACGTCGTCCAGCAGCAGGACTTTCGGTCGGGCGAAAAGGGCCCGGGCCAAGGCCAGCCGGCGGCGCTGGCCCCCGGACAGATTCACGCCCTTCTCCCCCAGAAGCGTGTCCAGGCCTTGGGGCAGGGCGCGGACCGTCTCCCAAAGATCCGCCGCAAGCAGGGCGGCTTCGGCCTCGGCGCGCAGGCGATCGGCCTCGTCGGCGCGGGAAAAGGCGACGTTTTCCAGGACCGTCTCCCCGAAGAGGAAGGGTTCCTGGGCCGCCAAGGCCACCTGGGCGCGCAGGGCCCGCAGGGGCCACTCCCTCAGGTCCCTCCCGTCCAGGAACACGGCGCCCGCCGTCGGATCCAGCAGGCGGGGGGGCAGCTTCAGCAAAGTGCTTTTGCCCGAGCCGACCCCACCGGCCAGGCCGACCCACTCCCCGGGTGCCACCCTAAGGTCGAAGCCCCGGATCACCTCGTTCCCCGGATCGTAGGCGCAACGCACGCCGCGGAACTCCAGACGTCCCGCGGTCCCGGGTGCAGGCACCGGCGCGGAGCCTCCCGGCGCCGGGTCCGAAACCTCGGGGCGGGCGTCGTAGATTTCGTTGAGGCGCTCGACGCTGACCTTGCCCTTGATGTAGGAATTGCCGGTGAGTCCCAGGGCCATGACCGGCCAGCCGATCTGGACCAGATAGGACTGGAACATGGCGAAATCGCCGACGCTCATCGCGTGGACGGCCATGCGGGCGCCCCCGAGCTTCAGCAAAAGGTATTCGCTGGCGGCCGCGGCCAGTCCCAACAGCGGCCAATAAAGGGCATCCACGGAGGCCACCGCGAGCACGCGCCGACGGTAGGCCATCGCTTGTTTGCCGAAACGCCCGGCTTCCTCCTCCTGCCGGGCGAAGGCGTGGAGGACGCGCGCCCCGGAAAAGCTTTCGGAGGCGGCCTGGCTCAGCTCGCCGAGCTGGTCCTGCGCCCGGGCCTGCAGAACCCGCAACCTGCGGCCAAGGGTGGCCACCAGCAGGGGAACGGCCAAAAGCGGCCAGAGGATCCCCAGGCTCAGGCGCGCGTCCGAGGCGAACATGAACCCGAGGGTCAAGCCGACCACGGCGATGCCGTCGATCAGCGTCAGCCAGCCGAACCCCAGGCTTTCCCGCACCGCCGCCAGGTCGCTCATGGCCCGGCTAAGGATTTCCCCCATGCGGAAGCGCCGATAGAAGGTCCAATCCAGGGTCAGGAGGCGGTCGAACAGGGCCCGCCGCATGCCGTACTCGACCTTGCGGCTCATCCCGAACAGGCCCATGCGCCAGCCCCAGCGCAGCAGCCCCTGGAGCGCGACGAACAGCACGCGCAGTCCCACCCAGCCGGCCACCGCCCACAGCGCGGCCCGATGCGCGGCGGCGTCCGGGCCGGCCTGCTGGACGGCGTCCATCGCCCGTTTCAGCAGGCGGGGCAGGAACTGCTCGAGCAAATCCGTCAACAGCAGCGCGGCGACGCCCAGGGCGAATAGGCGGGCTTCCCGGCGGAAATGCGGAAGGAGGTGGCGGAAAGGGTTCATGGTCGGCCGCCGTGGGCGGCGGAGCCCCGAGGGCTTCGGCTGGGTCGTCTCAAACGGGAAGTCGAAACAGGAACGCGCGGCGATGCTTTCCCTCGCGGAACACCGGGAGTTCCGGGCAGTCCGCGCCCGGCCCCAGGGGCCGCACAAACTCCGCCGCGATTTCGGCCTCGGCGAAGCAACGTTCCCAGGCGCCGACCGAAGCCAGGGCCGGATGGGGGCTGGTCAAAAGGGCTTCGGCCCCAGGCGCGGCGCACTCCGTCAGCGCCTTCAACAGCCGCGGCGTGTTGCGGGAAGCCTCGAAACGGCCGAAGGATTCCCGCGCCTCGGCGGGAACCTCGGCGAGCACCCGCGCGGGCCTCCAGGATTGCGCCTGCGTCAACGCCTCCGAAAGCCTGCGCGGCGCCTCCTCCACCCGGACGGCGCCTCCGTCCCGGGCGGCCCGGGCTTCCCGCTCGAGCGGACCCAGGACCAGGACCGAAGCGCCCCGGCAGGACTCCGCGGCCCATTCCCTCCACGCGCGCCGTGGCGGGGGGGCCAAGGGTTCCTCCGCGTCCGGCGAAGCCGCCAAATCCAAGCTGGGTCCCCCGCCGGGGCTGGAATCCTCCAGGACACCGGCGCAAAAAGGGGTCAACGGCGAGCGATGCCAGGGTTCCCAGTTCCCGTGCCGGTCCCGGAAACGCCGCCAGACGCCATTCAGGCGGGCCTGGGCCAGCAGGGCTTGCTCGATTTCCGCGAGGCGTCCCGCCAAGGCCTCGCCCTCGGCGCTCACCAAGGCGATCCCCCCGCAGACGTCGGCGACGATCCCCGGAATTTCGTCGGCTTCCCCGGCGATCAGGCGCCACGCTCCGCGGACTTCGCCCCCCCCGACGGCGCGCCGGGCCAAGGCCCTCTCCACCGCGCCGGCCCACCAGGCCGCGTCGATCTCCACGCCGCGTTGCCGGCTTAGCACCCGGAAAGCCGGGGCCCGTCCGGGCCCTTCACTGACGGCCCAGCCCAAAAAATTGCCGAGGGAATCCTGCACCTTGACCAGGGTGCCCGCGTCCGGGGGCTGGCGGTACGAAAGTTGGTCTTCGGCGGCGATCCAAGGATGGCCCTTGACCAGGGCCGCGGTCCCCGCGAGGGAAAGGCGAAGGTTCACCGCGCCCCCGTCAGCATTTGCATCCCACAAAGCTCTCCCGATAGGGCAGGCCCAAATCCAGCATGCGCTGGATCGGCCGCCAAGCGCGTTCCCTTAAGGCTTCGGGAACCTTGACTTCGCCCTTCAACCCGGCCAGGCATTCCCGGACGCGCTCCAGGCTGTTCATTTTCATGTGCGGACAGATCGCCAAGTCGTTGGCGGCGTAAAAAACCTTGTCCGGATTTTCCCGGCGCATCTTGTGCAAAATGCCGGTCTCGGTTCCGATGATGAATGCGCGCGCCGGATGCGCGGCCACCGCGCGCACCATCTGTTCGGTGCTGCAGACGATGTCGGCCTTGGACGTGACTTCCAAAGGCGCCTCCGGATGGGCCAGGACCACGGCTTCCGGATGCTCGCGCCTGAGATCCTCCACCCCGCGTTCCTTGACCTCCATGTGCACCGGACACCAACCGTCGTAAAGGATCAGTTTCCGCCCGCTCTTGCGCTGGACATAGCCTCCCAGGTACTTGTCCGGCACAAAAAGGATTTCGGCGTCCTTGGGCAGGCTTTCGACGACCTCGACGGCGTTGCTGCTGGTGCAGCAGATGTCGCTCTCCGCCTTGATCTCGGCGGTGGTGTTGACGTAGGCCACGACCTGGGCGCCCGGATGGGCCTCCTTGAGATCCAAAAGCGTGTCGGCGTCGATCATATCGGCCATGGAACAGCCGGCCAGGGCGTCGGGGAGCAGGACCTTTTTCTTGGGGTTCAAAATGCTGGCCGTCTCGGCCATGAAATGCACCCCGCAAAAGACGATCACCTCCGCGTCCGTTTCCTGGGCGCGGCGGGACAGCCCCAGGCTGTCCCCCACGAAATCGGCGAGATCCTGGACTTCGGGACGTTGGTAGTTATGGGCGAGCAGGACGGCCTTGCGTTCGGCTTTCAGGCGCAGGATGTCGTCGCGCAGCGCGGCGGTGTCGACGGCCTTCATCACGGGAGCCTCTCGAGGAAATATTTAACGCGTTCTTTTTTGTATTCGCGGACGCTGTAGACGAGGCGGGCCGCGGGCAGGCCGGTTTCGGCCCGGATCGCGGCGACCACGGCCTCGCAGTCGGCCGCGCTGCGCCCGTGGATCATCGTGAACAAGGCGTAAGGCCAGCGCTCCGAAACCGGACGCCGATAGCAGTGGGTCACGGCCTTGAAGGACGCCATTTTCGCGCCCAGACGGTCGCAGGCGTCTTCCGGGGCCTCCCACACGGCCATCGCGTTCTCGGAAAAGCCGGCGGCGCGGTGGCGCAGGATGGAGGCGAAACGCCGGCAGCATCCGCGCCGGATCATGCCCTCGATCCACAGGAACAGGCCGTCCACCTCCAGGTCGAGGGCCCGGGCCCAGGCCCCAAAGGGCTCGGGTTCGACGCCGAGATCCTCCTGGGTCACCCGGACGCCCGCCTTATCGGACTCCGAAAGTTCGACCTGTTTGGGAACCGCGCCGCCGTGACCTGCGCTCCCCGGGACCGGACCTTCGACTTTTTCGGCGCCGACGGGGGCCTCCAGATCCAGATTCACCCCGATCTTATAAACTTTCAGGGTCGGCAGGACCAGGACGTCTCCGGCTCCGGCTTCCCGAGCGAGCGCCGCCGCGGCCTCCGCCGGTTCCCCTCCCGGCGGGGTGGCCAAGGTGAACCACAGGTTGTATTCGTGGTCGCGTCCATAATTGTGGGACACCCCCGGATGCGCGCTGACGATGGCGGCCGCCGCGTCCAAACGCTCGGGTTCCACCCGCAGGGCCGCCAAGGTGCCCCGATAGCCGAGGGCCCGGGTGTCGAAAATCGCCGACGTTTGGCGCAGAACCCCGGCTCCGCGCAGGTGTCGAAAGCGCTCCAAAACCGCGTCTTCTTCCAAGCCCAGGGGCCGTCCCAAGGCCCGGTAGGGCCGCGCATCCAAGGGAAACGAGGTCTGGGCGGCGTTCAGGAGACGGCGATCCGTGTCATCGAGCGCGTAGGTCACACTGGGAGGCATTCGATTCCTGCAGCGGGTGGGGGCTTGGCCTAACCTCGATCACCGCGCCGGACACGCTCTTGGTCGGGGCCGTCGACCTGTCCCGGCTTTCGGAACATTCACTCTAGGACATTTTCGGGATTCCGACCAGAGCGGGTCCGGAGCATTCCCGTCCCCAGGCTTCGGCGGCCTTCTCCAGCGCCAAAGCCGCGGCCTTGGGCCGGAGAGCCGGAGCGCTGCGCCAAGCCGTCCAACCGGCCTTCCGGAGCGTGGCGGGCGGGAGTTCCAGGGCGCCCGCAAAGACCGCGCAAGGGCGACCCAGGATGCGGGCCCGTTCGGCCACCACAGCGGGCAACTTGCCGGCCAAAGTCTGGCGGTCCAAACACCCTTCGCCGGTCACGATCCAATCGGCCCGGCGGGCCCGGCCCTCAAAACCGACCCAATCCAACAGGGCCCGGGCGCCCGGCTCGCGGCGGGCGCCGACAAAGGCTTCCAGACCAAAACCCAGCCCTCCCGCCGCCCCCGCGCCGGGGGCTTGGGCCTCGGCCCAGGAGGCATGCCGCGCCAAACGCTTCAGGCCCTGCTCTAGGAGCGCCACTTCTTGGGGAGAAGCCCCTTTCTGGGGGGCGTACACCCGCGCCGCGCCGTTTAAGCCCCAGAGCGGATTGCCCACGTCGCACAGGACCCGCACCCGAACGCCCTTCATGGGATTCGTCCGCGGGCGCCGAATCCGGGCCAGGCGTTCCAAGGCTCCGCCCCCGGAAGGAAGTTCGGCGCCAAAGGCGTCCGTGAAGCTCCAACCCAAGGCCTGCGCGCAGCCCACCCCTCCGTCGCTCGTGGCCGAACCGCCCAAGCCCACCCAAATCCTTCGCGCCCCGGCGTCCCGAGCCGCCAGCAGCAATTCCCCCAAGCCCCGGCTCGTCGCCGCCGTCGCTTGGCGCCGTTCGAGGGGGCACCATTCCAGCCCGATCGCCTGGGCGCTCTCGATAAATGCGTCCCCGTTCCCTCCTTGCAACCACTGCGCCCGCCGCTTCCGGCCCAAGGGGTCCCGAACCCAGATGCGCCGGGGGCTTCCTGCGCCCGCTCGACGCAGGGCCTCCAGGGTTCCCGGCCCGCCGTCGGCGAGGGCCAGCGTCTCCGCGCTCCAACCCGCCCGGCGCAAGCCCCGGGCCAGGGCCTCGGCCGACTGGGCCGCGCTCAGGGTTCCTTTGAACGGATTGGGACAAACCAGGGCATGGGGCATGCAACACTCCGAATGCATCCCGGAATTCTACCGCGAGCGCCCTCCGCTCCGCACCCCCGACTGCGCAGACCCGGCGCGCTCGATGTGTTACATTTTCAGCAACGCTCCCTTGGACGGTCGAAGACCCGGCCTCAGGGGGGCCTCCCCAGCCTCCCCGGCCGATGGACGTCTTCTCCAACCAATCCCTCCAGAATCTCCTGCTCTTGACGGCGCTGGGCGCGCTCATCAGTTTCGCGCTCAGCCGCCTGCGCTTGCCCGTCGTCAGCGGTCTGCTCTTCGCGGGCGCCCTCCTGGGGCCGCAGGGTCTGGGCTTGGTCCAGGACACGGAACTGATCCATATCCTGTCCAAAATCGGCGTCGTCCTGCTGATGTTCACCATCGGGCTGTCCCTTTCCCCCCGGGACCTTCAACGCCACGCCCGGGTCATGGCCTTGGGCGGCCTGGCTCAAGTCGTCCTGACTTTGGGATTCACGGCGGCCCTGGGCCTACTTCTAGGTCTGAAACCGGCCCAGGCGATCTTTCTGGGGATGGTCGTCTCCCAATCCTCCACCGCCATCGTCTTGCGCGCGCTCAGCGACCGCCACGAGCTCAACGCCCCCCATGGCCGCCTCATCACCGGAGCCCTGCTGTTCCAGGATCTCAGCGTGGTCCCCATGCTCGTCCTGCTGCCGGTCCTCGGCGGAGGCTTGGCCACAGTCAGTCCCCGCGAGGCCCTCGGCGCCGTGGCCGAATCCGCGGCGATTCTCGGCGCCACTTGGATCGGCGGGCGCCGCCTGGTGCCCCGCTATTTCCGGAGCTTGGCCCGCGCCGAAGGCAACGACGTCTTCCTGCTTTCCCTGGGCGCCCTGCTGATGGCCTCCTGCTGGCTGAGCGCCAAGGCCGGGCTTTCCACAGCCTTGGGCGCGTTCCTGGCGGGCCTGCTTTTAGCCGAAGGCGATTTGGGCGAACGCACCCTCGCCCAAGTGCTTCCCTTCCGGGAGCTTTCCACTGCGGTCTTTTTTTTGAGCCTGGGGATGCTGTTCGACGCGGGCGCCTGCCTGTCCCAGGGCCGTTCCTTCGCGGCCCTGTTGATCATGTTCACCCTTGGAAAGGCGGTTCTGGCCGGCCTGGCGGCGCGGCTCATGAAATTCCCGCTCAAAATCGCGGCATTAAGCGGCGTGGGCTTGGGCCAATTCTCCGAATTCGGCTATGTCCTGCTCCAAGGCGGCCTGTTCTACAAAATTTTGGGCCCCTCCCAGACCGCGGTCATCCTTTCAGCCGGGGTGGCGAGCATGATCCTCACGCCCCTGGCCCTGCGCTGGGCCCCTCGCTTCCTGGCCGGGGAAAAAGCGCTGGCCCCCCTCGAACGTCTGCTGGGTTCGGACACCGGAGCGCGCCTGAAAGCCGCCGCGGCCCGCACCCAGCCCGACGTCCTTCTGCTGGGCTGGGGACCCGAAGCGGTCGGGCTCGCCGCCCAATTGGCCCGCCACGGGCTGCGCTGCCTTGCCTTGGAGTGCGACCCTGCCGCCGTGACGAGCGCCCAAGACCGGGGGGAACCCGTCGCCTACGGCGACGCCCTCAGCCCGGAAGTGCTGCTGCGGGCCGGAGTCGCGGAAGTGCGCGGCGTGGTCAGCCTGCTTCCCGCGGACCTCACCGGCCAGGCGGCCGCCTCCCTCTCCCGCGCCCGACCCGGCCTGGCCCTGCTGGCCTGGGTCCCCAACTCGGACAAAAAAGCCCTCCTGTTCCGCTCCCGCGCCCGGGCCCAGGTGGTCGACGACGTGCATGTGTTGGTGGGAAGGCTCAAACGCGACGCGCACGGGGCCTGAATTTTCGTTTCATACAGGGCCGCCCTGGACTTCCGGAGGCGGAGTCCGGGACTTCATGGCGTATCAAAGGTGGGACAGTTCCCGTACCCGTTTTAGCGACAAATTTTGGTCAAAAAACAGCTTCCTCCCACGAAGGACAGAGGATGCTTTTCGCGTTCCGCAGCGCAGGCCAGACAGGCTAAATAATCTTCCATCGATAGTTTAGGGAAATCGCCGAGGAATTCCTCCCGGGTCCTCCCTGAAGCCAGTTAGCTCGGGACGGCAGTTCCCGTCATGCGCAGCCTCCTGACGCGGGGCTGCCCGCCCCGTTTGTTTCACCGCACGCAGGCCAAGGTCACCCAGTAGTCCCCGTTCGTCCCGTCGACCCCGTGCGCCTTCACATGCACCGGATAGATGCCCGAGGCGCAACGCGCGCCGAAGCGGTTGATCCCTTCCCACACGGCGCTGTTCACCGGGGGCGAAGCCTGGCCGTTGACCACGAAGCCGTCCACCACTTCTCCCGCCACGTTGAAGATCGTCACCTCGACCTGCGCCTGCACCCTGAGATTGAACATCAGGACGGACTTGTCTGTGAACGGGTTGGGATACAGGCCCACCGGCTGGATCAGGCTCCCCAACTGGTAAAGCACTTCCGTAAAGGTGGGCGTGATCGTGAAAGTCGGCGTGATCGTCGCCGTCGGCGTCCGCGTCGGGGTTGAACTGTAGGTCCGGGACGGAGTCGCCGTCTGGGTTTGCGTCGCCGAGTCGCTGGCCGTCGCCGAAGGCGTGAAGCTGGCCGTCATCGTGGCCGTGTCGCTGGCCGTCGAGCTGGCCGTCGCCGTGGCCGTCTCTGTGGATGTGGCCGTCGCGCTAGGCGTAGCGGTCACCGTGGCCGTGGCCGTCGAGCTCGCCGTCGCCGTCGCCGTGGAAGTCTGCGTCGCGGTCGCGCTGGGCGTTTCGGTCGCGGAATAAGTCGGCGTGCCGGTGGAGCTGGCCGTCGCCGTGGAACTGGGCGTGGGCGAAAGGATCGGCGTCGCCGACCAGGTCGCGGTGGCGGTCGCCGAATCGGTCGCCGTAAAGGGCGGCGTCGCCGTTGAGGTCTGGGTCGCCGACGGGGTGCCCGTGGGCGACGCGGTGGAACTCGGGCTGGCCGTCGCCGAAGGGCTGGCGGTCGAAGTGTAGGTGGCCGAAGCCGTGGCGCTGGGCGTCGGGCTGACCGTCGCCGTGGAACTCGCGGTCGGCGTGCCCGTGGGCGTCACCGTCGCGCTGGGCGTCGGGCTGACCGTCGCCGTGGGGCTCGCGGTCGGCGTGCCCGTGGGACTGGGACTCGCCGTGGGGCTGGGACTGGCCGTCGGCGTGGAACTCGGACCCAGCGTCGGGGTTTGGGTCGCGGTTCCGTTGACGATTTTGAGGGTGGCGATGGCCTGCTGCTGGCTGTCGCCCAAGGCCTGGCCCTCCCCGGTGTTCACCAGGGGACCCGAGGAGCAGGAGGAACTGACCGAAGCCACCACGGTCACCGAAACGCTCGCTCCCCAGGCGAGATTCGCCAGGGGCCCCCAGGACACCAAGCCGCCGACCCCAAAGGCGGGCGCGAACGCCGGGGCGGGGCTCGCGCTGACGTAGCTCAGACAGGCGGGTAGGGTGTCCCAGATGTCCAGATTCTGGGCGATATCGCTCTGCACCGTCAGACCGACGAGGGCGTTCGTCGAGGCTCCGCCCGAGCCCGTAATGCTGCCGTTATGGATGCCTTCCTTGGAGCCGCCCAAGGTCGGCAGGGCGATCCCGGTCAAGGTGCCCATCAGGGACCCGTTGACGTAAAAATTCAAGGTTCCGGTTCCGCCCGTCCCCGGCGTCCAAGACGCCTCAAAGGTGAAATTCGCCGTACTGGAGGTCGTCGGGATCACCGCCGGAACCCCCAAGAAACTCCCGATCTGTGTCCCGTCCCGGTAGACGTAGGTCTTGGCGTTGAAGGCCGACTGGGCCGGGAAAATATCCACCCAGAACCCGTCGGTGTTCGTCCCGTTGTTCAAAAACTGCACGCCGATGTATTGGTAATTCGTCCCGGTCAGGGTCCAGGTCACCGAAAACGGCCCCACTCCCGCGATCGGCGCGGCCTTGTCGTCCACGCGCGAGGTCGCCGCCGAAGGGTTGGTGAATTCCCCGGACCCGTAGGTGAACCCGGTATTGGTGAAGTCGGTCGAACTCGCCATGTTGGCCGTGTACAGGGAACCCAGGTCGTTGGTGTAGGTCAGGTCGTAGGTCACAAGGTTCCCGACCCCCGCGGTCGTCGGGCTCACGCTCTTGGACAGGGCCCCGGGCGTCGGCGTCGGCGTCGGCGGGGGTGTCGCCACGATCTGCACGTTCGCCGCGGAGCAGACCTGGCTTTCGGTGCTGGAACTGGCGCAGGCCGTGTTGACCACGGTGTGGGGGAAAGAGGCGTAAGGGTACTGTCCGGTCCCCGATCCGTTGGGCTTGACCGTCACCCAATATTTGAAGGTGACCACCTGGTTGGTCAGCAGGGTCCCCACCGTGAAGCTCAGCGTGTTGCTGGAGGAATTCCAGGTATAGGGCAGCGTCGTGTCGGACGTCACGCCCCCCCAGGTCATTTCCGTGGGCAGGGTGTCCGTGACCACCACGTTGCTCAAATCGCGGTCCGGCACCGGCCCGTTGCCGAAGCAGCGCCGCCACACGTAACCGTCCCATTCCTCCACCAGGACCTGCGTATAAGGCGACGCGGTGTTGGTGGCGAAAGTGTCGTAGAGGTTGTTGGCTGTCCCATTGCTCCCTTCGGTCCAATTCGGGCTCACCGGCGCGGGCAAGGGCGGCCCCGACCCGCCCGCGGCGTCGGCCATATTGGCCATATAGCTCCAGGCGCTGGTCGTCCAGGCGTTCGTCGGTTCCCAGGTGTTGTTCGTGGGATATATGTCGAAAGACGCGTAATTCGGGCTTCCCAGGTCTCCGTATTGGAAATTCAGGCCCATATTGTTGTAATATTTGCGCTCGTACCACTCGTTCGGCATCGCGCAATGGAATAGCTGGGTCACCCAGCGCTGGTTCCAGGAGCCTAATGCGCTGGTCCCCGGAGTCACTGAAAGATCACTGAACGTGAAATCCGCGATCGTTCGGCTCGCGATCGTCCCGTCCACATTCGGGTTTTGGGTGGCCTGGATCATGTAAGTCTGAGCTTGAATTGGCCCTCCGCTGTTGCTCAAACCGTAAAGGTAATCCTGAAGATAAAAGCTGAAGCGGTAGTTCCCCGGGTCGATCAAGGGTTCGCAGGCCTCGCTCTTGATGCTGTAACTCATCCGGATGGCGCCGTTGGAGGAGTCCAACATGGTGGAAAAGCCCGGGATCACCTGGGGGCGTCCGCCGTTGATCCAGCCGGCCCCGCTGCTGCTGGTGACCTGCAGGGTATAGGTGACGGTGTCGTTGAAGGTCGCCTCGGAGACGCTGGCGGTCTTGGTGATGGTCAGGGCCCGGCTGGCGATATCCACGCAATTTTTATGGTAAACCATCGAAATTTCGTTGGGCCATTCGTTGCTGGTCCAACCCGTCCCCGTGGTGCAGGTGATGGAAGCGACGTTGCAGATTTGGGTGTTGGGAGCGCTCGGATCGACCAGGACCGTGATCGTGATGCCTCCCTCGGTCGCCGCCAGATGGGAGGTCGTATTGACGTTGTGCAAGCCCGGGACCGTGCCCAGGTTCCACGTCAGGTTTTGCCCGGAATTGGTGCAGGCTGGGCTGGAGGAGATGAAATCCAGATAGGTCGGCAAGGCGTCCGTGACCACGGTGTTGGCCGCGTCCACCGACCCGTAATTGCGGTAATTCAGCCAATAGGTGAGGGTGTCCCCGGCGAAGGCGTAGGTCTTGTTGACGCTCTTGTAAATTTTGAGGTTGGCCTGGGGGATCATTTCTTCGGGGGAGTGGTAATTTCCGGCCAGGGTCAAAAGGCCTTCGATGCGGAACCAATCATGGAAATAGGCCGGCTGAAAATATTTACCGGTGGCCGGAGGAGGCGTTGCCGTTCCGTCCGAGTTCGTACCCGGTGAAGCAAATTTGCTGTCCCAGACCAGATAGCACTCCCGCCACATATTTTTCATTAGCGTCAATTGTTCTCCCGACACGGTCTGGGAATCCAAGTTGTCGGCGGCGCAAGCGGCCATCGCGGCGGAGCAGTCGATCACCGGGATATGGTACATCGAGCTCATCACCCCATTCTGATTGATACCAATCAGAATCTGGCTTGGGCCCCAAAAAGATAGATTATAAAGATTTGTCGTCGGATTGTTGGCGGGCGCTTGCCGACAGTCCCACATCAACTGACTGAAATTACTTAAGAAAATACGTTCCATATTCGTGGGAGCCGTTGCGGTAACGACGTGATTCGTTGGGTCCCATCCATAGGAAGGTGGCCCATTCCACAGGTAATCCAAGGCATTCCGGGTAGGCGTACGAACGCCCTCCGTCGTACTCGACCAATCCTGGGTGAACGCCACATCCCAGGTGGCCCCGTTTTGAACGATTCCATAGACGTCTGTTGGCACACTCCATGGCGTACGGTTGGCGTTCAAGCGTTCGATCACCCAACGGCTGGAGGCAGCCGCCCGCTTGTAGGCCATGGCCGCCAATGTATCCCCTTTTGCCGCCATTTCATCGCAAAACACTTCGTAATAACTTGGGGCCATATAAGACATGTAATTTTGATTCGGCGCCAAGGCCGAGCCGCAATTCCCGTCCGCTTCCGGATAAGGAGGGTTCGCCCCGTTTTTCGCCCAATTCGTTAAGTCTCCCCAACTGTCTCCGCCCTTAAGATATCCGTCTATACCTATGTCCCCGTCCCAATACAATGTCGGAAGCATAGGATCTGCGGTGTAAGCCCATGTTCCGCTTCCGGCAGGTTGCTGGGTGAATCCCAACATCGCGTAAGCTAAATTAAAAAATTCATTCTTATAACTGATTGGACGACCGGCCGCATCATTATATCCGCTGTTTGCGCCCCATTGTTTCCAGGCGAGTAAAAGCGCCAAACAGGTGTCTTCATCTCCATCGGTTGCGGAATTCTGATCCAAGACTTTATAGACCGCTTCCATTCCCCCAGCCGAACACTTCCCGCCCGAACCGTAGGTAGGGTCTTGGATGACGGTTCCCGTTGCATCCGTGTAGTCCTCGACCATCGGCATCAAAGCATGAATTCCAAACCAAAGTCCGTCAAAAGTATCTTTATCACCCAACATGACCGCAGCCAAAAGCGCGTATCCGTCCCCTTCGGAACAATTACACCCGGAATTATATTTGAGGACGTTAGGCAATGCGGAGGGCTTCCAAGAGGTTGTCATAACCGAAAAGCCCCTGGCCATCTCCATATAAGCCTGGATGGTCTCCTGCTCCATTTCGGCATGGCTCAATCCGTCGATCTGGGTGTTCACCAAAGACTTGCCGTGGCTGTATTCCAAAAACTGGGGGAAAGGCCAGGCCGGGCTTTGCGGCATGATGGTACCGGTGTTGATGTTCGCCGTGGTTACGGGAAACGTCGCACCGGCAGGTTGGGCCAAGGCCCCCGCCAAGAACATCCCACCGAGAATCCATCCGAAACGCATCGCTCGCTTCACTTGCGCACACCCTGGACAAGAAATCCGACTTCGCACGTTCGAAATGGATTTCGAAACTTCCCCCTGAAACCGCTTAAATTATAGCGAAGGAAAGTGCATCCGGCCAGAACACCGTTTCAAAGGGCGCACTTTTTCACAGAGACACTTCCCTTGGAAAACTCTAACAGGAGTTTAAGACTTGAGCCGTCTGAAATCCGAAAAAGCTAATGTTTCCAAGCGTTTTTTGGTTTATACATAGTAAGACCCCTTTCCTAAGCAATAAATCGTCCAGATAAATTATTGAAAATAA
>Ga0326728_10001967_pt1 | contig 70220 bp, 60 predicted proteins | sample MB3enrmetagenome_FD_207602 | JGI IMG/M metagenome (GOLD analysis project Ga0326728, IMG submission 207602) | Lab enriched peat soil microbial communities from McLean, Ithaca, NY, United States - MB31MN | ecosystem: Environmental > Terrestrial > Soil > Wetlands > Peat | place: USA: New York... | reverse complement strand
TTTTTTTGGTCAACACGTAGAAGTAGCATGAACAGCGGGTTTCTACCCATAGATGATCGACACAGCGGGCTGGTTTGGTTGCGGCTATGCCGCGCCGTGTTCTCCGTGCCTGGAGAGACTGAACACAGAGCTCACTGAGAGCCTCCGTAAAACAAGATCGTGATTTCTTGTTTTTTTAGCAAGGATTTTCAAGCACTTCGTAGGGCCAGCGCCGCTGGCCCCTACAAGTTTGGTTGCGGCCGCAAGGCCGCGCTGTGCTCTCTGTGTCGGGGCTTTAAAGGCACAGAGGACCTGGAGAAGTTTGTACTGGTTGCGGCGACCGACCTGCGCTGTGGAACGAGTTCCCTGTTCCCTGTTCCCTGTTCCCTATCTCCTCTTCCCTATTCCATGTTCCCTATCACCTGTTCCCTACTCCCTGTTCCCTATTCCGGTGTATAGTGCTCGTCTTAGGGGAACCTGGCAGCGGAAGGGAGGCGCACGATGGCAGTAAGCAGGAGGCGATTCTTGGAACGGAGTATTCAGGGCGGATTCGGTGTTGCGGCAAGCGTATACGGGCTGAGTGCGGGATCGAAAGCGGCTGCTCAGAGCGACAAGCTAGTTGTAGGGATCATGGGAGTCGGTGGCCGGGGCACATTCTTAACAGGATTGTTCGCCTTGAGGCCGGACGTTGAGATTGCCTACATTTGCGACGTGGATACGAGAAAGTTCCAGCCGGCAGTGAAGGTCGTGGAAGAGAAGCAAGGGAAGACGCCGAAGACCGTGGTCGATTTTCGACGCATTCTCGAGGACAAAAACGTTGACGCCATCGTCAGCGCCACACCGGACCATTGGCACGGAATGGCAACGATTCTGGCTTGTCAAGCGGGCAAAGACATCTACGTGGAGAAGCCCGCGTCCCATAGCATTTGGGAAGGGCGGAAGATGGTGGAGGCGGCGCGCAAGTACAACCGCGTGGTGCAGGTCGGCATGCAGAATCGCAGCAACACCTACGGCCGGACGGCGCGCGAGCTTATCCAATCCGGCAAGTTGGGTGGCGTGCACTTGGTTCGAGTCTACAATATGTTGAACCGCAAGCCTGTGGAGAGAATCCCGGACACCGCGCCACCGAAAGAATTGGATTGGGATCTGTGGTTGGGCCCTGGACCCTTGCGGCCCTATAATCCCAAGTATTTTCAGAGGGTGTTCTGGGACTTCAATGGCGGACTCATCACGGACGATGGTGTTCATCATCTGGACCTGGCGCGGATCGTCCTGGGCGTGACCTATCCCAAAACTGTTCACCATGCGGGCGGAAGACTGCACTTCAACGACCTCGCAGAAACCCCCGACACAACAGTTGCAACGTATGAGTTTGACGGGCTGACCCTGGTTTTCGAAGAGACTTTGTGGACGCCGTATATGCAGAAGACTCCCGACAATGTGAGGGAAAGTCTGACTCAGTTTCCCGATTGGTATCCCTTCAATGCGACGAAGATCGAAATATATGGAAGCAAGGGGATGATGATTCTGGGCCGGCAAGGCGGGGGATGGCAACTCTATGACGAGGGAGGGAGCAAGATTGCTTCCGACAAGCAGCAGCATTCGGAAATGCAGGCAGCGCATGTGGAGAATTTCGTAAGTTGTATCCGCAGCCGGAATCGTCCCAACGCCGACATCGAGCACGGCCACATTTCCGCTGCCCTATGCCACATGGCTAATATCTCCTTTCGGGTGGGGAACCGCAAGCTGGAGTTCGACGGATCAACTGAGACGTTCGTGAATGATAAGGAAGCTAACCATCTTCTGAAGCGGTCGTATCGAGACCCGTGGGTGGTACCTGAGCAAGTATAGCCCTGAACGCTGCCAGGTGAGATTTTCAGCGTGCGAAGCCGAGTATAACCATTCGAGGTCTTATGTCTAATCCAAACAACGGCAGTTCTTCGCGTAGATCGTTCCTCAAGAATCTGGCAGGAGCAGGCGCCATGGTGAGCCTGCCCAGCCTTGGCTCTTCCGCTGCCCCACCTAACAAACCGCGAGTCGAGACGTGTTACTTTTCAAAACACTTGCAATGGCTCGACTGGGAGCCGATGGCGGAGACCGCCGCCGAATTGGGGTTTGATGGCATCGATCTGACGGTGCGCGACGGAGGACATGTCCTGCCCGAGCGAGTGAAAGAAGACCTGCCGAAAGTCGCCCGCATAGTCAGGAAGGCAGGGTTGGATATCCCGATGATCACCGCCGGAATCGCGGACATCCACTCTCCTTATGCGGAAGACATCATCCGCACGGCCAGCGAGGTGGGGATTCACCGCTATCGTTGGGGTTGGTTCTCCTGGTCGGATCGAGCGCAGGAGCCCAACCTGTCCAACTTCCACCCCAGCCCTGGAAAGCGCTCGACGCTGCTTCTCGATGTCCCCGGCCGGCTCGGCGAATTGAAAAGACGGGTCGCAGAGTTGGCGGAATTGAACCAGAAATTCAATGTCTGCGCTATGTACCACAACCATTCAGGCTCAATGGTGGGCGCCTCAGTGTGGGACCTGTGGATACTGCTCAAGGACTATGACGCGCGCTGGGTAGGCTCCAATTTCGACATTGGCCATGCCACTGTCGAAGGGGGTTTGGGCGGCTGGGTCAATAGCACGCGTCTCATGACCCCGTTCATCCGCGGAACGGCAATCAAGGATTTTAGATGGGAGAGGAATCCGAAAGGCGAATGGGAACCCCGCTGGTGTCCGCTTGGGGAGGGGATGGTAAACTTCCGGGCATTCTTTGCTATGTTGAAAGAAGCTGATTTTTCCGGTCCCGTGCAATTGCACTCGGAATATGCTCTGGGAGGAGCTGAAAACGGGGCAAAGACATTGACGCTGGAGAAATCAACTGTGCTGGCCATCATTCGCAGGGACCTTGCTACCCTAAAGGGCTGGATGAGAGAAGCACAAATGGTCTAGACGATTGCCGATTGCTGATTGTCGATTATCGATTGAAGAACAGGCGACGCAATGTTCTCGCAAGCTAATCGACAATCGGCAATCGAACATCGGCAATGTTTGAGGGAGGCTTGTCATGAAGGCTTGCTTGCTCCGTTCCCCCGCGCGCGTTGAAACCAATCCGCTGGAATTCACTACGGTGCCGGATCCAGTAGTCCAAGGCGATCAGGTGCTGGTCCGGGTTGCCGCCTGCGGGGTCTGCCGCACAGACCTACATGTGGTGGAAGGTGAGTTGCCCCCGCGCAAGTTGCCAGTGATACCAGGGCATCAGGTAGTGGGGCGCATCGAGCGCGCGGGCGCTGAGGTCAGCCGTTTGCGCGTTGGCGACCGCGTGGGCATTCCGTGGCTGCATCGCACGTGTGGGGTGTGCGACTACTGCCGCGCGGGAAAAGAAAACCTTTGCGACAGCCAGACATTCACTGGCTATGCTGTGGACGGGGGCTACGCGGAGTACACCATCGCGCCGGAGAAATTCGTCTACCCTATTCATGAGAGACTCACCGACGAGCAGGCTGCGCCACTTCTGTGCGCCGGGATCATCGGCTTCCGCACGCTCCGCCTTTCAGGGATCGAGGCGGGAGGCCGCTTGGGAATATACGGCTTCGGGGCGGCAGCCCACCTTGCCATCCAGGTCGCACGCCACTGGAAGGTCTCCGTCTACGCCATGACGCGTGACGCGCGGCACCAGAAGCTCGCGCTCGAGATGGGCGCCGTGTGGGCGGGCGGAACGGTCGACGAGCCTCCGGCTAAACTCGATGCCGCGATTGTTTTCGCTCCTGCCGGTGAGATTGTGCCCGCCGCCCTCAAAGCCCTCAAGAAGGGCGGCACCGTGGCCCTGGGAGGCATCCACATGAGCCCCATTCCGCCACTCGACTACAATTTGCTCTACTACGAGCGGGTGCTGCGCAGCGTCGCAAACAACACTCGGCAGGACGGTGAAGACTTCCTGCGCCTCGCGGCGGAGATCCCGATCCACACGGAAATCGAGGTATTTCCGCTGCGCGACGCTAATCGTGCCTTGAACTCGCTCAAGAACGACGCCATCCGCGGGGCCGCAGTGCTGCGGGTCGAATAGAAGGAGGCACCATGTGGCGCCTTGCACCCTGTTTATCCGCCGCGACGATGGTCGTATGCCTGGTTTGCCCGGCGACTCATGCTCAGCAAGAAGACAACATTTGGCCGGAGTTCGTTGCCGAGCTCAAGAATGGGCAATTCTCTCCTGACCAGATTCGACCCTATGAGGGAATTTCCAAGAGTACGATGTTCGGGTTTCTTTCCCAAATGCGGAAAGGAGCCACGTGGTCCGAGTGGGAAACGCCACCGGAATCACATCGAGTAGGGAATCAGGTGCATTACCTTGTTCCACTTACTTATGAGGGTTCCCGGCAAACGTTCTGCTTCACCTTTCTGACAGAGAACGGGAAGTGGTACTTCCAACACCTCGAATCAATTACGATACGCCTCGACAAAACCGGACCGCCGCCGGTTTCAACTTTTCCGGACATTCCGGAAACGCAAAAGGCCTGGATGCGCGATGAAATCCTGGTCTCAGAGCAAGTGCGCCTTTTTGCGATGCTGGCGAAGGAAAAAGGCCGTGAATTCGCCTTGAATTGGTTTAAGGACGGGGCGGGCTACCTTATTTCGGCTCGCACCTGGGTGCCCTTCGTTCCAGTATCCCGCGCCTTCATTCTCTATCTTTGCTGGGAGCAGGCCAACCTGCGGGGCAACAAGGTCACGCTCGAGAGGTTGGATGACCGCGAGGCCACAGTCACACTCGAGCCACACTACCTCAAAATGTACTCGGCCACCGAGCATCTGCGGCGAGAGATTTCCGCTGAGGACTATCGGGACCTCTTCGAGAGTATCTGGCAGGACAGAGCGGAAAAGGCGGGTTGGAAGCTGCAAATCACTTACAAGGGAACTACCTGCGTTTTCCAATGCCATGAAGATGACTCCCCCCCTCGGCGGAGGACGGGAATACGAGAGTATTCTCATCTTCGAGCGGCGAGCTGAAGGATCATGGAACCGTCGCTCGGAATGTCGGTGGACAGGAGGGATCATGAGTTTGGCGCGAGAAATGCGCGCAAAGTCTCTTAGGAAGAAAGCGAAGCGAGGATTTCGAGGCTATCCCATAGCGACCGTCGCCTTCTACGGACCGGACGATAAGCGGGCATCGAAGGTGGCGGTCGGCCTTGTGGTAGCAGAGAACGAGAAGGTAACCATGCAGCGCTGGTTTTCAGAGGAAGACGACGTGCGGACGGAGCCTGCCATCCTTCAGGCGGTCCTGGATTTCATCAAGGCTCACGCTGTCCGGTCTGTCGTCATGACTGACCGGATCATTGGTTGTCCCCACGAGGAAGGGATTGACTATCCGGAGGGTCAGAAGTGCCCCCAGTGCCCCTTCTGGGCGACGCGAGACCGGTGGTCGGGAGAGGTCATCCAGTAAGAGACATATACGTCCGTAGCGTCACGAACCTGTAACCGCGCTTTTTGAGCTCGGGGATCAGCCGCGAGAGCAATTCGACCGACTGCGGTAGTTCATGAAATACCATGATGTGCTGCTGAATGCTCTGGCGCTCGCGCTGGGCGATGCTGCGCAAAACGTAGTCATAATCCGAGGGCTTGGGGCACTTGGTCATGTCGCGGCCCGCGCACAAGTAATCTTCGGAGTCGACGTCGCGCAGCGCGGGCGGCACCGTGCTCGACTTTGTCATGACGTGGTAGCCGCGCGCCTCGATCTTCTTCTCGAGCTCGGGCCAGATGGTCCAGTCGGGAGGACGCAGGTAAGTGGGTTTAACCCCAGTAATCGTCTGGATGATTGCTGAGGCGTGGTCGATGTCGTTCAGCACCCATTCTTCGCCGTACCGCTTCACCATCACCCGGAAGTTGCCGTGGCCGTAGGTGTGATTCTCGATCTCGTGGCCCCGCCGGTGCTCTTCTTCGGCTGCCTCGCGGCAAACCCCACCGTCGTCCTGCCGGCACTTCGCATCCGCATTCTTCGAGAGCCGCCAGCCCATCACAAAGAAAGTTGCCCTGATCCCTTGCTGATCGAGCAAGCCGAGCAAGCTCTCGGAGGAGAGACCCTTCGCCGTGCGCGTCCCCATCAGCACGAAAGGCTTGGGACCGTCGTCGAAGGTCAGTGCGATCAACTTGGCGCCGTGGGTCGCATTCGTCCGCGCACCGGCATTTCCTGAAGTCGGCGTAATTTCGCCCTGAAAGGCCGCTGTAGCTAAGGGGATGAGTAATATGCAAAGCGCGGTTATCCGTGACATGACTCCCCATTATGCGCCCACTGCTCCCGCTTCCGCCAGCAGTACACGCCGCTGGTACTGGTTCAGTTTGCCCGACAGCGCGAAGGCACGCAAAGTACGCTTACCTCTGCTCGGGTGGCGCAGACGTAGAAGAGAACGTATGGTGGATTTTCACTCTGCCAGAGGTCAATTAAGGCGTTACGGGGGAATCGCGCTTGGAAGTTTGCCCGACGTCTTTGGGCTTTCCTTGCTTTTCGGTGGCCTGCACGTTGAAAACCTTGAAGTCCGAGTAGCGATGCTCGTTGCGCAAGTGCCTGCCTTTCCAATCCACGGCAACAGTGACTTCATTAGGAACCCAAAAGCTTGTGGGCAAGTCTTTGAAATGCACCTCGCCGTATGTGATGTCGATTGTTTCTCTATCCAAGTTGATGTCCAGCAAGGGCTTCAGCAAATCGGTGCGAAGGCGGATGATCTGGCAGCTCTGAGAATCAATCCACGCCAGCCCCTGCGAGAAGGTCGTCATGCTGATGCCGCCAGAATTAAAGGTCCCATTCAGTCGCGCCTTCGCCGGTTGCTGCGCGAAGGCAATGACGTAAGCATCTCGGCCGTTGACCTCCTGCCGTCCGAGGTAGCGAAACTCGGATTGGGACTGGTACATGGGGTGGAAAACGAGCGAGGCCGAGGCAAATCCGGCAGTGAGCATGAATCCGTCACCCAGACCCTGCAGCCCCGCTTGGTTTCCCGCCAAATCCGATCGGTACTCATCAAAGCCCGGCCCGAAAGACGCGGCTGGGGTGAAGCAGAGGTAGCGAAACTTCTGATAGAGTGTAGTGCCCACTTTTTCCTTGCGGCGCAGTTTTTCCTGGCGAACCTGCTCCACCGAAGTCGTATTAGGAAAATTGGCGAAAAACGCCGCGACCGTCTTGCCTACAGAGCTAAGGATGGAATCTAGCTGTTTCTGATCGGATGCGGGATTGAGACCCTTGAGGTCGGGCGGAGGGCGGTGGAGATAGTCGAGGGTGCGAGGGTCATTCGGCTTCGCCTTGGCGTAAGCTGCTTCGATTTTCTTGTGATCCTCAATCTGCACCCAAAGCTTACGGACCTGTATGGGCATCATCTTCACGTCGCGCCCATTCAGATAACGTTCCAATTCTGTGCCCGCAGCCTGGAATTGACCTTCACCCAATAAAGCCTCGACCCGCAAGAGCCGCACTTCAGGCGCCGCGCCGGCAGCGATGGCCTTACCCAAGTATTCATCGGCGGCCCCCCAATTCTGAATCAGCAACTGTGAACGGCCCAGTTCCTGAAGGGCCAGGCAGTCTTGCGCCGCGAATTTGAGCGCGTCATCGAAATAGCCTGCCGCATGCTCGGGCCGGTGCCGCCAACTCTCCATCACTCCCAAGGCGACAAAGGGTTCCGGGCGCCCCAGGCTTTGGTCCGCCCGAATTATGTAGAAGACGTCGGCCAAGTCGTGGTAGGCGCCATCCCAATCTCCTGAGTCGAGCTCGGCGAGCGCCAACATGGTGCGGCACGGCAGGCAGGAAGCATCACGCTGAGTCACCTTCTTAAAGAACGGCACTGCTCGGTCTGCCCGGTTCCCTTGCAGGAACTCCGCCACCCCGCGCGCATAGTCCTTTTCGCCGGCAGGCGAGAGCCCATCGGAGGGCTTAAAGTTGTTCAGCCTCGGCGCCAGCCCTTTTATCAGATCGGCCTGCGAAAGCAGCTTGGGGTCCTCCTTGGGCTCCCGCAGCGTGACGGGAATAACCCAGGTCTTCCCGGAACTGCCAAAATCGATGAGCGCATGAGCCTTGAGGAACCCTTTCTTAGTCACGTTAAGTTCGATGGCGAATTCTTTCACGCGCTCGCTGTTTAACCAGTACTCAGTCCGGAACTGTCCTTGGACGTCGGTCTGCAAAACTCGGAAGCCACCCTGAGCGACGGCAGGGACCACTTCGACCTTCGCACGCGCCACCGGATAGCCCTCGAGTGTAGTCACCTTGCCTGAAACCAACCAGTTTCTCTGTAGCGTTTGATACCTGTTGAGGCTGGCGATAGTATTGTCGCCGCTGCCACCGCCGAGCGGTGTACCGATCCCGATTTGGGCGATCACGTGCACCGGCAACATACACACTGCTGCAAATAGAACGGGGATATGCATTCGGGCATTTATCATAACGACCCCCGCGAAATCCTATTCTTGGACCGCGATCGCGACGCTATCCCTGCTCGGATCGAACACCCATTGCCTCCATGCTTCGAGGTTTCCCCACAGGTAGATATCCGTCCGCTGAGGGACTTTACCACGAATTTCCTTTTTAGCCCCCAACTGCCCCGAATTATACAACCCCGAGGGGTTCCAGCGCGCTGTTTTTTCTTTGGCGGTGTCCAGGGGCTCGGGACAGGGCCCTGTCTACCCTATCGCGAGTCCCGAGATTGCTGACTGCGGCCTTGCCATCCGCTTTTGTCAGACACTCCTCCGTCCCTGCTGACTCCCGATCGATTTCCCGGCTGCCTCAGCCTCGGCTAACGCGCCGGAAGGGACAGCCCGGCTATCTGCAGAAGCATACTGCCAAACAACCGTCTCGTCAGGTAGCTTTCTGCCAGTAGGAGCCACTAATAGCGCGGGTGCTTAATGAGGTGTCCACCGGTCTTGAAGCTCCTCAGCGTGCTTATCGCGTTTACACCCGCATGAATATTGATGACGGCGACGATCCGAAGATTCAGAAATGGATTTCAAATTGTAAATGCGAGTATGTGCGCTACCCGCGAGCCACGCACAAAAAAGTTCAAAATGATTCATGAGATATAATGTTACCCACCTTTGGCATTGTGGAGAGAACAACCCATGCAAAATGAACTCGCGCCAAGACTAGTGACACTAACAGGACCGTCCTGCGTCGGTAAGAGTCCGCTGGAGAAGGCGCTTGCCAAGTTTCATCCGGAGTTGCGCCAAGCTTTACGGAAACTGGTTCTTTACAACAGCCGTTCCCCCCGACCCGGAGAGGTTGACGGAGTGGACTACCACTTCCGCACTCGGACTCAGGTTGAGGCGCTTCGCCCACCGAGCCACTATGCCATCTTGGACGTGCGAGGAGATTTGCAAGCTGTGGACGTCGAAGAGTTGCGGACCAACCTAGCGGGAACCAATGCTTTCTTCGAAGGAAATCCCTTTGTGGCGCGGGCCCTCCTAACGCATCCCGGCTTGGCTGGAATAGATCGGCTGAGCGTCTTCCTTTCGCCTCTCTCAAGGGAAGAGGTAATCTACTTCAAGGCCCCGGAGCGCAATCTCTCCCTTTCCGACCTGGTCGCGGACGTCATGAGGCGCAAATTGCTCCGGCGCACGCATCGACAGAAACTGGAGCTTTCGGCAAAAGATCTGGAGAATATAGAAGCGCGCGCCTCGAGTGCGTTTCGTGAGCTAAAGGAAGCCTGCTATTTCGATTACGTAATTCCCAATCACGACGGCGAAGACAGCGACAATTGGGAAGCCTTCTATTATCCAATCGGGGACGCGCGAAAGGCACTGATCTCGTTTGTGGGACTGCTGGAGGGCAAGGTCCCACCTGGAGTCGAAGAATGGGAGGAGAGCTTGATTCCGTTGGAGGGGTAGCCCTTGTGGCCGCCCGCGGGCATTCGCAAGGGTCGCCCGTGCCGTTACGAACCCGACCGGGTGCGGAGCCGTCTCCCGGCCGGTGATCACAGCGCACTCACCGCCTGTCGGCAGGCACGAAACCGCCCCTGCCGCCACGAACCCGACCGGGTGCAGGGGCGGCGTCTCGCGGGAGGAGATGGCAGTGCGCTCAGGCGCGAGACGCCCCTCACACCGTTACTGTGGCAGCAGGTGAATCGTCTTTCCCTCCATAACCCAGGTCGGCGCCGTCCAAGTTGGTTGCTTGGCGGGGCCGTTTTGCTGCTCGTAGAAGAGCAATCCAGAAACGTTGATGACCGGGCCGACAGTCAGCCCCGATAAGCCGCTCAATTTGCGATACCTGGTATCCCCAGACGTCAGTACGGTGATCGACTGCCCTCCGAACAATGCCCCGCAAGGCAGCATTGTGAAACCGCCGCTTGTATTGTCGGAACCCGGACGTGAGCAGCGTTTGGAAGGTCCCCAGCACGCTCCGCTGCCGCAGGAACACACCGTCAGCGGCAAGAGTTGCAGGCGTAGCAGGTGGGCCGGCCGTACCCGCGGTCAGAACGCCGAAAACCCCCACGTCCCCCGCGAGACCCAAGGTCTGGGGCCCGAACTGGAGAGAGTCGCGGTTCCAGTTGTGCCAGTTCGCCCAGTAATTGGTCGTGCTTGAGAGCGTCACAGCCAGCGAGGAGTGCAATTTGTCGGCGTGGGCTGCGGGAGGGCATACCTGAGGGCTCTTGTATGCGGCACACTGAATCACTTGTCGACCGACAAGAAGTTGATTTCCCCCTGCTCTTTTCCGTCCCAGGCCGCAAAATACAATTCAAGCCGGAGTTGGGGAAAGTCCTTGCGTAGCGTTTGTCCCACCTTGCGGAGGTCCTCCTCCTGGCGCTCACGCGGCTCAACGGCGGAATGAAGATGCACGGGAAGACTTTTATACCACGCGCAGCCCTCGTGCTGGATAAGGATCAACCGGTCAATCTCATGGTTATCGACGAAGAAGCGGAACCACCTCCAACTCGCCCAGGAAAACTTGGGCAGATATTCGACGAGGGTCAGACTTTGAGGGCCGCCCGGGACGACCAACAGGTCGTAGTTTCCGCCAAGCCCTAGCTGCCGGTTCAAGAACTCCTGGAAGGCCGCCTGGAACCGATGGTCACCGCAATGCACAACGAGTGCGCACGGCGCCGCGCTTTGCAGTCTGGAGTCGACGTGATAAGAGGACATGGTCAGCCTCCGGCAGGTAAAAGCAAAGGGTGAAGGGTAAAGGGTGAAGGGTAAATGATAAATGGTGAAGGAGGACGGGTAGACGTCACAGTTCAGGGAGACAGACAAGACGCCACGGATATCGACCAAGACCTGGCTACTGATCGAACCCCACACGCTTCACCCGCAACACCCGTCACTCCTTCCCGCTTAGCCTTTACCTGCGACCCTGTATCCTTCAGCCTTTAACCATTAGCCATTAGCCTTTGCTCGCCTGCGCTGGTGGTGAAAGGACTTTCGTTTCGGCGGCCTGGGGTTCCTTTCCCGCCGCGCGGGTGGCTGGCGATTGATGGGCAATGCCCAGTTGCGACAACACACCAGGCACGTCCAGCCCTAACGCTTGCAACTGTTGGAGCAGGCTGAACACAAGGGCTGGGCCGGTTTGGGCGACGCGGCCGATGCCTCCCGTCCCATTACCGGCCGTACCATTGCCCTGTTCGATTACCACAACCTTGTCGATGTTCCCCAGGGGAGCAGCAACCGCGCCGAAAATACCTGCCGAGGCCTGAAGCACGGCAGGTATCTTTTCGAGTACCGTCTGGAGTTTGGCGGCCTCGTTGAATTCCTTCCAGGCTTCCGCCTTCTTCAGGATGGCCGCCGCCTCAGCGATTCCCTGGGCCTCAATGGCCCGCGCCTGTGCGAGACCGATTGCTTCCACCTTGGCGGCCTCGGCGCGGCCTTGCGCCTCGATGGCCGCTGCTTGGCCCAATCCTTCCTGCCGGAATTTCTCCTGCGCGGCCTCGGCCATGGCAATCTGGGCAGCCTTGCTGCCCTCCGCTTCAAGGATCGCCGCCTGCTTCTTGGCCTCGGCACGCAAAATGGCCGCCTGCCGCTCCGCCTCGGCGGCCTTGATGACCGTGGCCTCCAGCTCTTTCTGCTTGCGTTGTACCTCCTGTTCCTGAACGGCGATCTGCTCTTGGGTGCGCATCCTCTCCACACGCACCTCTTCTACTACCACTGACTGCTTGGCTTTGGCATCCGACAGCGGGCCAGCCTGCGCGGCCGTGGCCTTTTGCGTTTCCACTTCGGCCAGGAACTGGGCCTGCCTTACCTGAAAGTCGCGTTGCGCCGCAGCAATGTTGGCGTCCGCGTCGAACTTTGCCTTCTCGCCTTCCTGCATGGCCAGGGCGGACTTGATCTTAGCATCGCGAGTGGCCTCAGCCTCGCCAATGGTTCCGTCGCGCTTCACCTCCGCCGTTCGTTTCTTGCCGAGGGCGTCCAGGTAACCCTCTTCGTCAGAAATGTCCTGGATGGTGAGTACGTCAACACCGATGCCCATTCTCTCTAGGTCCGCAGCGGCTTCCGAGGTGAGCTTCTGGGCGAAGCTCGCGCGGTCGCTGTTAACCTCTTCCACGGTCAGCGTGCCAAGAATCGATCGCAGGTGGCCCTCGAGCGTCTGAAAGATCACTCGTTGTATCTCTTCATGCGACATGCCGAGAAAGCGCTCGGCAGCGGCGCTGAGAGACATGTCGTCGCTCTTGATCTTGACGTTGGCCACCGCTTTCACGGAGATGGGCACGCCTTGCTTAGTGTAAGCCCGCTTGATCTCGAGCGGAATCGTGAAAACATTCAACGAGAGGTAATCCACCTGCTCGAGGAGCGGGTAGCGGAAAGCCGCTCCGCCCTTGATCATGCGGTAGCCCACGATTTTGCCGTCCGCGATTTTCCGCTTTCGTCCGCTAAAGACCGCCACCGCGTTGGGTGGCACTTTCAGATAGTTGCGGGCGAAAAGAGCCATGGCCACAATGAGGGCCAAAACCACAAACATCACAATGATGGGAACGAAAAACTGAGTGACCAGTTGCATGACTTACCCCCCGTGCTCCTAATTCGAAAATAGACACTCGAAATTCGAAACTCAAAATTCGAAAATCGAAAATCGAAACTCGCAATTCGAAAATAGCAATTCGAGAATAGAGACCAGAAACTAGAAATGGGTAGTCAGGGCACCGCAGCAGCCCGCACTTCTAACCGGTCCCATGTTACGAATATCCATTTTCGAGTTTCGATTTTCGAATTTCGACTTTCGAATTTCGAGTTTCGGCTCCACTACTCTGCCCGCCGCACCACAACGGTCTCCCCCACTACCGCTTCGATCTTCACCAGCGTATTGACGGGAATCGGTTCGCCGTCTTTCGACCGGGCGATCTTTTCCACCACACTCTCGCCCAACGTACACCGGACTTGTCCCACACCGGACTTCGGGATGGCCACGCTGACCTGGGCCGTGTTTCCTGCCAGATCGCTCACCCGGACGTCGCTGGATGCCTGTTGGCTGAAGAGGAAACTTGCGAAGAGGTAAATGATGGTGCCAAAGACCAAGCCGCCCGCCACTCCCAGGGCTGTGCTCACCTCCGTGCTATAACCAAGGTGAATGCCAATCGCCCCGAAGCCGCCGAACGCGGTGACAAAGACACTCAGGATGCGAGTACTGAAGATGCTGACACCCGCTCCCCCGTGCACGTCGCCGTGAAAATCAGCATCGTGGCCCACCAAGTCGCCATGCTCGAACAATTCTCCTGACGCGAAACTCACTACCAGGATCAGGAAGCCGATGGACGCAATGCCCAAAAATACTGCAAACGCCGACAATCCGGCAAAGAGCAACATGACCCAGCCTCGCAGTATCGAGGGAGCGAAAGAGAATCCGCACGCTCCCAGGACCAATGGTTCTACTCAGTCACGCATACTCTAGAACCGAGCCCCGCCGAAGTCAAGGTCAGACAGTTCGCGGTAGCGGTGCAGTTTGATGTTGTGGCGGCGATCCCGCGTCTGCGGGATCGCCAAATGGCGCCGTAAAGCCGCCTTTACATCAAACTGCACCACCACCCACCTTGCGTGGCACGGGCGTCTCGCCCGCGCTGCGCCGACCCCACGCACTTGACACAGCCCTTGAAAAGTGGTGGGATAAAGGCCCTCGCGCGTAGACCCGAACCTGAATAGCAAGCAGCCTAAGGTCGTGCCACGTGTCGTCTGTTCGGGAAACGACCACTTTCCGCGACGCAGGCGGGCGCAGGGAACCTAGCAAAGTGCGGGAGACTTCACTCGATTGCTCGGCATATGCCGTGACGCTATCTGAAGGAGCCAACAAACATGAAGGGTAAATCCGAGGTACTGGAAGTTCTGGCTGGGGCGCTGACAGAAGAACTGGGCGCCGCAGTTCAATACATATTGCACGCGGAGATGTGCGATAACTGGGGCTACAAATCACTCGGCGCGTTCACCAAGAAGCGCGCCATCGAAGAGATGCACCACGCCGAAAAGTTGATTGAACGCATTCTCTTCCTCGAAGGCGCCCCGGACGTACAGACGTTTCCAAAAATCGAAGCGGGCAAGGACGTCGAGGATCAATTCACGAGCGATCTAAAAGGCGAGCATACGGCCATCGTCAACTACAACAAGGGATACGCCGCCTGCACCAAGGCCGGCGACCAGGGCAGCGCTGACCTGCTGCTGGCGAACTTGCATGACGAAGAACGCCACATCGACTACCTCGAAACCCAACTGAGCCTTATCAAGCAGCTAGGCCTGGCAGATTATTTGGCCCAACAACTGGGGGAGTGAAACTGGTCTGCGCGGCCTTCGATCGCGACGGCGGCCTGGTCGATGGTACGCAACGGGATGTCGACTTGCGCTTGCAAGACGCCACGCTCGCTCACCTCCTGACTACCGGTCTGAATCTCAGAGGTCAGCTTAAAGTCAGCGCAGGAACCTACGCCCTCCGCATGGTGGTTTACGAAGTTGATTCCGCCCGGATGACCGCGCTGAACCGCGCACGGTGGACATTCCCTACTAACAAGGTGTGTAGGCGTAGGGTATGCCCTACCCTCGTCGATGAATGACGGTCAGTCTGTTTGTGAGAGCTTGCGGGTGGGATCTACCCACAGCCAGGCAAGCGCTCCGGTTGCGCACAACGCAGCCGCAACCCCGAACGAAGCTTCCCAGCCAAAATGCGCCGCAATAATAGGCGTGAGTGTGGCCGTAACTGTGCTCCCAATCTGTGCTCCCATGTTCATAACGCCCGAGACGGCTCCGGCAGACTCGCCCGCGATGTCGGCCGTAACCGACCAAAAGGTGCTCTGGGATAAGTAGAGCGCTCCGGCTCCCCCGGCCAGAACTACGCTCGCCAGCCTTGGACTGTCCACAACAGAGCCGCATGCCACAAACACGGCTGCCAGACCGATTCCAACCACGGCGACTCCGCACCTTCCCCATCGTTTGCCGTAGAGGCGAGTAATCCGATCGCTCACTACACCCCCCAACGGCGAACAAACCGCCATGGCAATGAACGGGAGGGTTGTGAAGTACGAGCTCTCGCGCAAGTTTAGCCCGCGCACGATCGAGAGGTATCGGAAAAACCAAGTGAAGAAAATATAAGCAACATAGCCATAGCAGAAGTAGCTATAAGTAACCAACAGGAAGTCTTTGCTGCCCAGAATTGTTCCCCACGGAAGCATGCCCTTCCCGCTCTGGCTCGAGTCAGGCAATCCGGAACGAATCACCTCCAGTTCTCGCGCGCTCACCCAGGGGTGTTCTTCCGGATCGTCTCTCGCCAGCCAATACCAAACCGAGCCGGCAGCCAACCCCAAGAGTGCGCTCACCCAAAAAGAAAGCCGCCAGCCTCCTCGCAGCATGATGTAGGTGATCAGTGGAGGCGTGATGGCGGCTCCCGCGCCCACCCCGGCAAAAATCAATCCATTGGCCCGGCCGCGCTCCTGGGTCGGAATCCATTTGGCCACCACGCGATTCGAGGCCGGGTAGATCACAGACTCGCCGACGCCCAGCAGGAACCTCACACCAATAAACGCCGCGACCACGCCGCTAATACTCCGGGGAACGGCGGTCGCCAGGCTGGTGAAAACCGCCCACCAAACCGTGGCGATGGTAATCACCCGTCGCGCCCCGTAGCGATCGCTGATGCGCCCGCCGGGAGCCTGGCAAAGCGCATAACCCAACACGAACGCACTGAAAATATAACCAAGCTGAATATTCGTGAGATGGTATTCCCTGACAATATAATCACTGGCGATGGATATATTGACGCGATCGAGAAATCCCACCGAGCTCATCACGAAAATCCAAACGATCAGGAGCCAGCGAACTCGGCCTTGAAAGGGTGCAATCATCGCGCCTCGAGTGAGGAGTCAGAAGTCAGGAGCCAGAAGTCAGAATCGAGAAGTTAGCATATCTGAGGATTAGACGGAAGGGCACAACTCAGGTGCGTGACTGAACACGCTTGCTTGCTATGCCTGCAAACTTAAGTCAGACTGTATCCGCTTCTTGATGCCGCTCTTTGGCTTGATCGCTGCGGTGCGGTTGCTGCGCTTGGTTATGGATAAGGCTGGTACGCCAACCCCGATTGTCAGGATGGTCAGCGTGACGGTAGCGGGCTCGGCGTCCATCCTGTTTGCCGTGCTTCTCATCCACTTCAAGTCATTCGGCAGCTATGGCAACGTTGTGGTGTCAGCTTTCCTCTTGGAGCTTTGGTCACAACTCCTCATCTGTAGCGCCATTGCGTTCTCCGCCTTGACGGGTACCGCGAATATTTATAGCGCCCCGGAGTATTCCCCTCGCACCGGCCCATTGGCTCACATCTTTGGCCACATAACCTTTGGCTTGGGATTGGGAACGCTGTTCGGGGCAGGTATGGGATGTCTACTGCTATGGCTGCTCCGGCGCATCGTCCCGGCCACAGGAGCAACGACGCACCTTAGGACGAGCCATTGAACGAGTGGGCAGTGGGCAGCGCGCAGTAGGGAATAGGGAGTAGGGAATAGGGAACAGGGGAAGAGGGAACAGGGAATAGTGAATGGTGAATAGGGAATAGTGAATTCCTGGCCCTTCGGGAGATCGCACGGTCGCAAAGAACGTTTACCAACAATGAACTCGTGCTGAAAAGAAAGGGATAGTGCGGATCGGGTACAACATGTCATTTTGACCGTTCTTCATCAGCTTTCGCTGGCCGGACGACCATGCTGACAGATCATAAATGGAGGTGGTCCGCGCCACCCTCCCTACTACCTACTGCGCGCTGCCTATTCCCTGTTCCCTGTTCCCTATTCCCTCTCCCCCCGTCTTGCTCGCCACCCTTTGCTTTCATAGACATTCCCGGTTTGTTCCGTGAATTTTGATCTTCCGGCGGCTCGACGGTTGCCGGGCCGGATGAAATGTCCGTTTCCGGCTCCTCGGACGGAATGGCGAGGCCGAGCAGCCGATTGATTTCTTCCATCTCGGGGTCCGTTTCCGAGTCCTTGCTCCCTTTCAAACCCGCTTCTGCCATCAGAACGTTCAGCGAGTCGTCGACATGATTCTTGCGCATGCCCAGTATCATTTTTACCTTGCGGTCAATTGAGCGGTCCAGCGAGCTTTCCTGGCGCAGCATCAAGCGCCACGTCTCGCCCTCCGGAGCCAGACAGGCATCCCGCTCGATGGCAGCCTTCTCCGCGTTCAACTTCTCGGCGTATTCGAATTCCGGCTCGAGGGCGGCGATTTCCTCATCCAGCAAGCGGAGAACTTCCTGGAGGCCGGCCTCGATCGCTTCCGGAGTTGCGCCGGGCTGTGGCTCCCGGGCTCTACTCACCTCCGAGAACATTCGGAGCAACCGGCAAATCCGCGCCATCCGCCAGCCCATCCTGCCCCGGGAAAGGGTTTCGAGCTGGTGCGGCAGGCTACCCGCCCAGTCTTCCAGTGTCCATTGGCGAATGTCGACGGGTAAGTCTATATCTCGAGCGAGGCGATCCTCCCAGGGCAGGCTCGACTCCGAACCCGAAGAAGAGCCGCAGACCTCAGCGGCGGAGGTCTGCGCTACCAGAGCTCGAATCACTCCCAGGGTGGAGAGAGTCCTTCTCAGCCGCACGCCCAGGTCGGTCGATTCCGGCACGGTGGTACCGAGCATTTCCGGGTGTGAGGCATCGAACGTGGCGTTGGCCATCTCGAGCGCCCGGCGGTGCTGCCATTCCTCGACCCCGAGCAAGGCGCGGCGCATGACGCCGGTTTGCATGCGCTCGAGCCTCGAGCGCCGCCAGTACAGCTTGGCCAAGTCTTCGATCTGCTTCGTCCACAGATCGTCTCCGGGACCGTAGGTGGTCATCATTTGCTCGATGAGCGCTTTGTACTCCTGCGGGTCTTCGCCCAGGGCCAGCATGGTAAGCTGGTGGTTTTCGGCGGCGGAGTAGAAGCCGTGCTTGACGGCATTCATCTTCACTTTCTCCTTTCCTGCCTCGCTGCGCGGTCCGGTGGCGTGCTGGGCGTTGCGGCGGGCGGCTTCGACGAGTTCCGGTGTAAGTTCCGGCGGTTTCCGTAAAGACATAGATGCTCCTTGATATTATTGGATAATCGAGGAAAGGCGTTTCCTCGGAAGGTAAGAGCGTACATGAGCGCAGGCTAGCACATATGGCCGACAGTTGTCAAGCACAAAATGAACAATACTAGGCCATTTAATGGAACTAGACAGCTTGTCCCTGGGGCGGCCCACCTGCCTGCCGATGACTTTCGGCTCCGCCGCCTGCTTGGCTGCCCCGTGCCCATCGTGATGGCAGCGGGAAAAGGCTGAGGGATGTCTTGCGGCTGCGCCGCCTGCTTTGCTGCCCCGTGCCCATCGTGAGGGCAGGGAGAAAAGGCTGAGGGATGACTTGCGGCTCCGCCGCCTGCTTGGCTGCCCCGTGCCCATCGTGATGGCAGCGGGAAAAGGCTGAGGGATGTCTTGCGGCTGCGCCGCCTGCTTGGCTGCCCCGTGCCCATCGTGAGGGCAGGGAGAAAAGGCTGAGGGATGACTTGCGGCTCCGCCGCCTGCTTGGCTGTCCCGTGCCTATCGTGAGGGCAGCGGGAAACGGCTGAGGGATGTCTTGCGGCTGCGCCGCCTGCTTTGCGGAAAGGCTTTGCCTTTCCGTCGCGCCCAAAATTCCCTTATCATTAGGCGTGAGGCTGCGCCTCACGCGGCGAGGCGCAGCCTCGCCGTAAACCGGGGAATTAGATGAGTAGCCCAGCCCCGGAAAGGCGGAGCCTTTCCGCAAAGCGGAGCGGCGGAGCCGCAAAACGCTTGGGGTTGATTTATTCAAATCTTCGGAGCCGTTCCGCAAAGCAGAGCGGCGGAGCCGCACCCCAAGCTTCCTTCGGCACATGGATTTGCATGGCGAGGAATCTCGCTCTGGTGTTTGCTTGAACCCACTCCGTATTCGGGTGAGTCCGCAGTCGAACGCCACGTCATTCCCGCGAAGGCGGGAATCCACTTCGGGGACTAGCTCCAAACGCCACTTGCGCATTCATTCGTTTTGCGGTAGCTTTACCGGCACAACGAAGGCGAGACGGATGACTGCAGTGGTGACCTGGAAGAACTTCGGCAGTCAGCCGCCCGCCTTCAGCGGGGGGTGAGATGGTCTGCTTCCACTCTGACTTTCCTTCCTTCTTCCGCGCCTCCACCGGACTTGATGCCGGACCCTACCCCTACCAAGTGAAACTCGCCTCGGAGGAGATTCGGTCGCGCGTAATCCAAGTTCCAACCTGCTGCGGCAAGACCAGCTTTTGCGAGGGCCGCATATGAGCACGGATGAGACGGAATTTTCGTGTCAATTCAAGGCCCTGAACGGTCACGATCATTTCCCCTGGCAGTTTGATCTTTACACGCGCTTTATCGAAGGCGATCTTCCGGAAGCTTGCAGTATTCCCACAGGTCTAGGGAAGACGTCTGTCGTTTCCGTCTGGCTGATCGCGTTGGCGAACCATCCGGAGAAATCGCTAAGGCGACTGGTGTACGTGGTTAATCGCCGGACAGTTGTGGATCAAACGACGAACGAAGTCGAGAAGCTGCGGAAAAATCTTCGGTCCGCCGGCGTGTTCGAGCCTCTAAGCCGGTTGTGTGCTATTCCACTCGAGGGTGATGACTCGCCGCTTGCCATCAGCACGCTTCGTGGCCAGTTCGCCGACAACCGCGAATGGTCTGCGGACCCATGCCGCTCGGCGGTAATCGTCGGCACGGTTGATATGATTGGCAGCCGCTTGCTGTTCAGTGGGTACGGAGTCGGCTTTAAGCTGAAGCCGCTGCATGCAGGGTTCCTAGGCCAAGATGTTCTGCTCGTTCACGACGAGGCGCACCTCGAACCGGCGTTCCAGGAGTTGCTCAACGCCATTCGAGCCGAGCAGGAGCGGTGCAAAGAGTTCAGAGCGTTCCGCGTCATGGCTCTCACGGCAACCTCGCGGGTCGACCGGGAGCCATTCGGCCTGACCCCGGAGGAGCGGAACGCTCCCGAACATGTACCAGAGCCGCCGAAAACACCGGTCGAGGTCGTGTGGCGGAGGCTCAAGGCGAAGAAGGGCGTCAGATTCCACACACCTGAGGGCGAGAAAGAGAAGGTCGCGGAGCGGATTGGCAAACTAGCGAAGAAATGCGCGGAAACCCATCCCGGAGCGGCGATTCTTATTTACGTCAATACGCTCGAAGACCACGCCACCGTCTGCAATGTCCTCCGGGACGAACGCTTTCAAGTATTGACAGGCACTCTTCGGGGCTTGGAGCGTGACAGACTGGTGAATGAGGACCCCATCTTCGCCCGGTTCCTCCGCAAGCCTTCTTCAGAAAAGGGAACCGTATATCTCGTCTGCACGTCGGCCGGTGAAGTCGGCATTGACATCTCCGCCGACCACATGGTTTGCGACCTGACCACGTTTGACCGGATGGCGCAGCGCTTTGGGCGCGTGAACCGCTTCGGCGATGGAGACGCGGAGATTGATATAGTTCACGAGCTCATCGCGGAAAAGCAGAAAGAGGACGACCCGTACGAACGAGCACGCTGGGAGACGCTGGAGTTGCTGAAGGAGTTGCCGCAGGTCGGCGAAAGGCAATCGGCCAGTCCCCTGGCGTTGGTGCAGCTTCGTGAGCGCGAGGATCTCAAGTCACAGTTTGCGTTGGCGTACACCCCGCTGCCGGCGATTCTTCCTGTCACTGACATCCTCTTTGATTCGTGGGCGCTCACCACGATTCGCGGTAAGCTGCCCGGCCGTCCGCCGGTCGAGCCGTACCTGCACGGGCTGAGCGGGTGGGAGCCACCGGAAACACGCGTGGCGTGGCGGGATGAGGTGGGTGTCCTCCCCGCAGACTTGTTGGAGCAATACAGTCCCGAAGATCTTCTCGAAGATTATCCGCTCAAGCCGCACGAACTGCTGAGGGATCGAAGCGACCGCGTGTCCAAGCACCTCGCTGCCCTCGCGGAGCGAAAGCCGGACGCACCGGTCTGGTTGCTTGCGGAGGACGGTGCCGTCCAACCCCTGACGCTGCTCGAGCTAACGGAGAACGACACGAAAAATGACGTCAACAACAGCACGGTTCTTCTTCCGCCCCAAGTCGGTGGACTCCGTGACGGCATGATGGACGGCGTTTCCGAAAAGGCGGATGACGTGGCGGATGAATGGTGGGACGAGGGGCAGAACGGCAATCGTCGCGCGCGGCGTGTGCGTGTCTGGGACGACGAAGCCGTGCCTAAAGACATGAGGCTGATACGGACCATTGACATCAAGCCCGACACCGAGGAAGACGGGGACGAAGGCGAAGCCACTGGGCGCCGTTACTGGCGTTGGTACGAGTTGCCCCAATCGGGCGATACCGAGGGGTCAAAGGCGGCGAGGAAGGCGGTGGAGTGGAAGGTTCACAACGAGGATGTGGTCTCCAATGCCAAGAAGATCGTCTATGGCCTACCGCTCTCCGTTGAGGTTAGTAACGCAGTGATCCTGGCAGCCAAGTTCCACGACCTTGGTAAGAGAAGGACGCGCTTTCAACGAATCCTGGGGAACATGGAGACTGGCGTCCTGCTAGCGAAATCGGGCAAGAGGCAAGTTCTTGGCCTGAGAGAAGACTACCGCCACGAGTTCGGCTCGCTGTTCGACGTGCTGGATCAAGCCGAGTTCAACAACCTTAGTAATGAAATGAACGAGATGAAGGATTTGGTTCTCCACCTTATTGCTGCGCATCACGGGCGCGGGCGGCCACACTTCCAGCTGGACGAGGCGTTTGAGCCGGAGCCAAACGGAAAAGATGTGTCTATGATCGCCGCCGAGGTGCCGCGACGGTTCGCCCGACTGCAGCGCAAATACGGCCGATGGGGGCTGGCCTATCTCGAATCGCTTCTGCGCGCCGCCGATTACGAGGCCAGCGCCAACCCGTCGTCGGTGATGGAGGACGAACAGTGAGCATTCGCATCAACGTGGATCCCGCCAACCCCGGTCAATTCTTCGCCTGCTGTGGCCTGCTGGAGCTGGCGGACCGGCTCTGGAGCGGAGCAGAAGGGGCATTTTCCTCTTCGGGAGCTGAATTCTCGCTCAGTCGTACTGGGAACTCAACGGAGACTGACGCGAATGAGTTGCTTATCAATATCGCGTCGTGCGCAATCACAAGCACGTTGAGCGACGAGCAGATTGGTACTCTGAAGAAGCTGCTGAACCGGAAAAAGACTTCGCTGACTGCGCAGGAATTAATTGAAAAAGAATGGCTCTCCCAACTGTGGGAGCGCGAGCGAATTCGCCTTCACGACCCGTTCAACGTGTGGATCGATTGGTGGGGCGACGACCACTCAGGCGGCAGCAGTTTCAAGACTTGGGCCGGGAAGCAGTTCGTCCTAGATCTGGCGCGGGGGATGCGAGCACCCATGCGCTCGGGTGCCTGGTCATCACTCCCACCGGCAAAGTGGCTGCACGAGCCTGCGAGCGATGGGAGCCTGCCTTTCTATTTCGATGCTGATATAGGCGGCCAATCGTCTTCTCTTGACGCGGGCTTCAGCATGGACGCACTCGGAATGCGAAGCCGTACGAGACCCATGATCGAGTTGGCCGCTTTTGTGGGGTTGCAGCGTTTCCGGCCGTTCCGAGAGAAACGCTGGGAATCCTTCCGTTACGTTCAATGGACGGAGCCACTTCCGCCGGTCCTCGCCGCAGTCGCGTGCTGCGGCCGTTTACCCCAGCACAGGGCACGCATATTCGAATTCCGCCTGCTCTATAGGACCAAATACCTAAAGAGTTTTTTAACAGCTAAACCTAAGGAGACTACCAATGAGTGACCTAACCCGCTTTGATCGCTACCTGAATCACGACGGGCCGGCGGCCCTGGTGATCCGCGAGCACCTGATACCGGTCGAAGGGCCGGACGGCGTGCTGTTTCCGCCCACGTTCGCCGCCGGCGATGGGTTCCCTGGTGGATACAACATCGATGGCGATCCGAACGGCGCCAACGTGTGCCTGATTGATACCGTCGGGTCGCAGGCGAACCGTATGGAGCCGCTGTTTGCAGAGGAGAAGTACAAGGCACTTGTCCCGCAGATCGTGGTCAAAGCCGGCGACAAAGAAGTGAAACTTCTCGAAGCCGGACACCGTGCGGGCGATGCGATTGTTCGGTGCTCTGAACTTCAGAGCACATTACAGGACGCTTTCAGAGCCGTGCTGGAGGGAGATGCGCAACCCCTGGCGAAGACCGCCCCAACCTCGCTCGTGTTCGGCGTGTGGGATTCGCGCGACACCCAGGCGAAGTTGCCTCGGCTCGTGGCGTCCACGATCCGGGCCTTCAGCGTGCAAGAACTGACGCGTCATGCACAGTTCATACCAGCAGTTGACTACGTCGCGGAAGGCATCCTCGAAGAGCCAGAGGATTTGCGGGATGCCGAGGGGAAGATTAAGGGAAAGCATCCTTTTGCCCAGCGTGGCTTTACCCATGTTCCGGTAACCAAATTCGAGAGCACGCACGGCGGGGTGATCGCCACCGGTGGGGTTCGCCGTGATGCTACCCTGGGCCTCGCCGCTCTGCGCCTCTTGTCCGCCGGCAAGGACGACCACAAGACGCTCACACTTCGCCGCTACATCCTCGGCTTGGCCCTGACTGCGTTCACGCACAATCCATCCGGTTACCTGCGCCAAGGCTGCCTGCTGACTCTCGACCCGACAAAGCCTCGCGAGTTGGTCGAAGTTTACTCGAACGGTGAGCGCAAGCCGGTGGAGATCTCGCACGACGCGGCGCTTCAGTATGCCAAGGACGCGGCAGAAGCATTCGTCGTCGGTAAGAGCAGGATCGTCAATTTCGACAAGGAGCGCGCAAAAAAGGACCTGACGGGTGACCAGGACGCGAAGGCAAAGGGCAAGAAAAGTAAATAAAGCGATGCCCCGGAGAATTCCTCATGCCATCCTACTTTTGCATCACCGTTCGCTTCCTTGATCTGCTGAGCCACGCTCGGGGCGAGGGCGGCGAACCGGAATGGCCGCCCTCGCCATTGAGGCTGTTCCAATCACTGGTTGCGGCCTCAGCCGCGCGATGGAACGAGCGGAGGGTCTTACGACACGCGGTTCCGGCCCTTCGTTGGCTGGAGGGGCAACAAGCGCCAACGCTCGTCGCCGCGGCGGGCGAACCATCTCACGTAAGGTACCGATTGTATGTGCCAGACAACGTCGGGGACAGGGTGGCCGCCTCCTGGTCTCGCGGCGGCACTAGTAGCATAGCCGGTTACCGCACCGAAAAAGACGTTGGCCCCACACATCTCAAAGACAGTGCGGTTCATTACCTCTTTCCGCTTACGGACGGGGACCCCAATTTCGCCCAGCACTACGACACGTTGGTCGCTGCTTCCCGCAGCATTACGCACCTCGGGTGGGGTGTCGACATGGTTGCTGCGACCGCCGCGGTCGTTGCTGAAGGAGACGCCGCCAAGCTTTCTGGCGAACGCTGGCAGCCTACCTCGGTAGCATCTGCAGACCAGCGTCGCGTACCCACGCACGGGACCCTGGATGAGCTCCTCGATAGACACAAGGCCTTTCTCGATCGCGTCAGGCGAGATGCGAATGGGAACGAATGGTTTAACCCTGTGCCGTCGCTCTCGACGTTTCGTGTCGTCGGCTACCGTCTACCAACGGACCCGGCCTGGCGGCTCGGCGCTTCCTTCAACATTCTGAAGCCTGACACCAGCAGCCGTAAGGCGTTCGACACGGCCAGCGCCGCTCTCAAAGTGGCAGGGATGGTGCGCTGTGCTGCGAAGCTGGCGGCTAAGGATTCCGGTGGAACATGGACCGAGGAGAAGATCAATGCGTTCATTCTGGGCCATGGGGAGTCGAACGACGGAGGCGGACACGTAGCGGTGGGGCCGCAGAGATTCGCCTATCTGCCCCTGCCGACTATCGAGAGCAGGGGCAAGGGCAACGCTCGCGTTGTGGGCAGCGTCCGCCGAGTGATGCTTTACTGCTTCGCGGAGGGCTGCGAAGACGAAATTATCTGGGCGCAGCGCATTCTGTCGGGCCAGGAACTGGTCGACAAGGACAAGGGACAAGCTGTGGCTCTTCTCTCGGTGATCCCGTCAAACGAGAAGGTGGTTCGATGTTATGCGCAAGCCGCAGCCACTTGGGCCACCGTCACACCTGTCGTGCTTCCTGGGTATGACGATCCGAACCATTACCGGCGACGCCTGAAGAAAGGCGCCAGCAGTGACGAACAGAAAAGGCTGTTAGAGAGCCTCGACGCTCGCATAGACGGGCTACTCCGCAAGGCCATCGTTCAAGCTGGCTTTTGCCAGGAGTTGGCCGATCATGCGCAACTTGACTGGCGCAAAGTGGGATTCTGGCCGGGCACGGATTTGGCGGACCGCTATGGGGTGCCGGATCATCTCAAGCGCTTTCCGCGTTTTCACGTTAAGGTCGGGTGGCGCGACGCTAGGAACCAACCGGTGGAAATTCCCGGCCCCGTCTGTTTCGGCGGCGGGCGTTTCTACGGCCTGGGGCTGTTCGCAGCATATCAATGAACCACAGAGGCACAGAGAAAAAATTGAATCAGTAAATAACCAATCAGCAAGTCAGTCCTCTGTGTCTCAGTGCCTCTGTGGTGAATGGTTTGCGGGAGTGAACCATGCGGATCAGCTATCTGGTTTGTTATGACATTGCGGACGACAAGCGGTTGCGGCAGGTGTTCAAGAAGATGCGAAGTTACGGGGATCACTTGCAGCTTTCGGTATTCGAGTGCCAAATGACGCCGATGGACTTGGCGCGTTGCCGGGACGAGCTTTCAGAGATTATTCACCACGACGAAGATCAGGTGCTGTTTGTGAACCTGGGGCCGGCGGAAGGGCGCGGCGACCGGGTGATCACGGCGTTGGGCAAGCCGTATACGGCGATTGACGCTCCGTGCATAGTTGTGTGAGAACAGTCGGTAGTTAAGAGTCGAAAGTCGAAAGTTGGTTCCTGACCGGGGATGACGACTGACGACTGACAACACTAATGGCTACTTTACCTGTACTTGCCGAAAAAGCTGAACGCGATCTGCCCGACTATCTGCCGGCGCGGATGGTGAATGAGTTCGTCTACTGTCCACGGCTATTCTTCTACGAGTGGGTGGATGGTGTTTTTCGGGAAAGCGTAGACACGCTGGAGGGAAAGTTCCAACACCGGCGCCTGGATTCAAAAGCCTCGGAGCTGCCCAAGCCCGAAGACCTCGAAGAGGAGAAAATACAGTCGCGCTCGGTGACGCTCTCGAGCGACGCACATCGGGTGATCGCCAAAATCGACCTGGTGGAAGGAGCGGAGGGCCTTGTCACTCCGGTTGACTACAAGCATGGGCATCCCCGAGAGACCGAGGGAGACTTGGAGCTGTGGCCGACGGATCGAGCTCAGTTGGCGGTGCAGGGCCTGGTGTTGCGTGAGAATGGGTACAAATGTGAGGAGGGCGTCGCGTATTACGCCCAGACGCGGCAGCGGGTGCGCGTGACGTTTGACGAAGGGCTGATGCGCGAAACGGAATCGACCATTGCCCAAGCGTGGGCGCTGGCCCGAGCAGGCGAAATGCCGCCGCCGCTCACGGATTCGCCCAAATGCCCCGGCTGCTCGCTGGTGGGCATTTGTCTGCCGGATGAGACGAATACTCTGCGCAGCGCTCGAAGCCGGGAGCGAGGAGAAGGAACTGAGCGGGAGGCCGTACAATTGCGCTTGTTTCCGGACGGCTCGGGTTCAGAAGAGGGCGGCCTGCCCGGCGATCATCAAGGAGCTAGCGTCAGTCGCCCATCGCGCGTTCGCCAGTTAGTTACACCGCGAGACGATCTGCGTCCCCTCTACTTGAACGCCCAGGGACTGCGGGTGGGTAAGTCGGGCGACGTTCTCCAAGTGCGGGAGAAGGATGAACTGAAGCAGGAAGTGCGCATCGGCGAAATCTGCCAGGTGAACCTGATGGGCAACATTCAGGTCTCGACCCAGGCGATCCAGTCGCTCTGCGAAGCCGGCAAGCCCGTCTGCTATTTTTCGCAAGGCGGATGGTTCTACGGCATCACCACGGGGCTTAACTCGAAGAACATCTTTTTGCGCCGGACGCAATTCCGGCTGGCGGAAGAAGAGTGGTTTCAGCTTGCGCTGGCGCGACGGCTGGTGGCGGGGAAAATACGCAATCAGCGGACGATGTTGCAGCGGAACCATCTGGAGCCGGACCCGCAGTCGCTCCTTTCGCTGAAGCAGATGGTGGAGCAAGCCGAGCGGGCTGCCAGCCTGGAGCAATTGCTGGGAGTGGAGGGCAACGCTGCGCGCGTCTACTTTGGCGACTTCGCCGGCATGATCAAAGTGGAAGAAGGCGGCGAGAAGAATTCTTCGCAGTTTCACTTTGACTTTTCGGGACGCAACCGCCGACCTCCGCGCGATGCCGTGAATGCCATGCTGTCACTCGGCTACAGCCTGCTGGCGAAAGATTTCACGATTGCCTGCTACGCGGTGGGATTTGATCCCTTCCTGGGCTTCTATCATCAGCCGCGCTTTGGCCGGCCGGCGCTGGCGCTCGACCTTATGGAGCCGTTCCGCGCCCTTATCGCGGACTCAGCGGTGCTCACCGCCATCAACACGCGCATGGTGACTCCGAGGGACTTCATCCAGGCCGGCCCGGCCGTGTCGCTGACACCCGCCGGCAGAAAGGGCTTCTTCCGTGCCTATGAACTCAAAATGGATACCTTGGTGACCCATCCGCAGTTTGAATACCGGCTGAGTTATAGGCGGCTGCTGGAAGTTCAGGCCCGGTTGCTGGCTCGCTACCTGGAGGGCGAGATTGACGAATATACCGTGTTTGTGACGCGCTGAAGGGCGCGAGCGGCGGCTTGACGACGTTTCGCCAGGGACCGCTCGCGCGGGCCTAAGGGGTTTGAATGCAACGAGTTTGGCAGAAGAGAACGGCAAGATGTTGAATCGCGCCAGGCGCGGCGACCTAGCCGCTCGCAACTTCGGCGCTAGCTCTTTGAAAACTGACAGGATGAGCGGGCGCCAATTTCCGCGCTCTCAGGAGCGCGGCCCCATTGAAGCGAACCCGCTCTATTCGGAGATCGCCGACCAGGGCGTATTTCCGCGCTCTCAGGAGCGCGGCCCCATTGAAGCCTATACATCGCCATCGTGTCTGTCACCCAAGGGCCAATTTCCGCGCTCTCAGGAGCGCGGCCCCATTGAAGCGATTGCGGAGACGGTATGCTCCTGGTCGGATGGCGCGATTTCCGCGCTCTCAGGAGCGCGGCCCCATTGAAGCATCTGCGGAGTGACGGGAGTCCTCCCGCGCCACCCAATTTCCGCGCTCTCAGGAGCGCGGCCCCATTGAAGCATCTGCGGAGTGACGGGAGTCCTCCCGCGCCACCCAATTTCCGCGCTCTCAGGAGCGCGGCCCCATTGAAGCACCGCGCTGAACGCTTTGTAGATTTCCGGCGAGACATTTCCGCGCTCTCAGGAGCGCGGCCCCATTGAAGCACCCCAGTCTTGATCGAAAGAATCGGTACCACGGTTATTTCCGCGCTCTCAGGAGCGCGGCCCCATTGAAGCATCTATGTCGAAAGCGACCTCGTATGGGAGCCGCGGGTATTTCCGCGCTCTCAGGAGCGCGGCCCCATTGAAGCGCCTGGAGGTAGGCGTGATCGGGCTTCGCCTCCGCCATTTCCGCGCTCTCAGGAGCGCGGCCCCATTGAAGCATCTTTGACTTCGACGTCATCGGCGTGACGGTTCAGATTTCCGCGCTCTCAGGAGCGCGGCCCCATTGAAGCCACCTTCTTATGGTCTATGTCTCCCGCCCGCGCCCATTTCCGCGCTCTCAGGAGCGCGGCCCCATTGAAGCGACTCGTGCGGGTGGTTAAACGTTCGACCGGCCGACATTTCCGCGCTCTCAGGAGCGCGGCCCCATTGAAGCAAATCTGAGATTGCGGCCAAGCCGGAGAGCTTTCCTATTTCCGCGCTCTCAGGAGCGCGGCCCCATTGAAGCGTCCCGGCTTTCACCGCCGTGAATTTGCTCAGCATGATTTCCGCGCTCTCAGGAGCGCGGCCCCATTGAAGCATGAAGGCGTGCAGGACCGCGATCACTGCCCCACCGATTTCCGCGCTCTCAGGAGCGCGGCCCCATTGAAGCGTGCCGGCGGCAGGCCGAGCGCTGCTCGGCCCTACATTTCCGCGCTCACACGGGTGCGGCCCCATTGGAGCCTGATGCGGAGAATCGAAGCCGGAAATTGGATTTGGGCGCTGTCCCGAGCGCGGCCGGGTTGAAGAATGAACAAATCCGACATTTGAGATTGGAGATTGCAATATCCGTGCGCTCTCGGGCGCCGGCGATGCGTAACTTCGAGAATGTGGAAAGTCAGTAGCCGGGTCCGGTTATGATCATGGTACGGTCCCGCAGTATACGAGGGTCGTAAGTCGGCGCGATATTTCGGGGCCGTCATTCTGAGCGGAGCGAAGAATCTCGCTCTGTCCTCGGGCCGGCTCACGGAAGGAAGAACAGGTTTCAGGTGTCGGGTGTCAGGTTTCAGGGGACAGGGAACAGAGGACAGGGAATGAGTTTCAGGCGCTAGGTGTCAGGGGGCAGGGCGAGATTCTTCGCTCCGCTCAGAATGACAGCGGGGGAGCTCAGAATGACAGCCGGGGAGCTCAGAATGACAGCGGGGGAGCTCAGAATGACAGCGGGGGAGCTCAGAATGACGGGCTTGCGTGAAGTTTCTGGCTTGCGCAGAGGGGAGGTCGCTCTTGGCTTTTGACCCCTTTGAATCCAGCCGAAAATGGAAAATGGAGATTGGAAAACAGAAAATGGAAGGTCGAAAATGGAAAATGGAAAGTGGCTTCGCGCGCTGTCAGGCGCGCGGTCGCACTGAAGCAGAGCGGGCGGATTTGAGATTCGAGATTGGAGATTATTTCCGCGCTCTCAGGAGCGCGGCCCCATTGAAGCTGGCCGTTGTAGGGCCGAACAGCGTTCGGCCCGCGGATTTCCGCGCTCTCAGGGGCGCGGTCGCATGGAAGCCAGATGCGGAAAATGCAAAATCGGAAATGGAGATTGGAAAATAGAAGATGGAAATTGGATTTGCGCGTTCGCGCGTGCGACTCCATCGAAGCTGAGCGGAATCTCAGATTCCAGATCTCAGAATCCATAATTTCCGCGCTCTCTCGGGCGCGGTCAATCCGTGACCTCGATAATCTTGAAAGCCAGTAGCCAGCTCTGGTGATGGCCAGGGTACGGCGCAGTGGGCAGAAGGCAGTAGGCAGTAAGCAGAAGGCAGAAGGCAGAAGGCAGTAAGCAGAAGGCGGTAGGCAGTGGGCAGTGGGCGGTTGGCGCGTTCTGTCAATTCTTCATAAGCGGAGATCATTTACCGGTTTTAGTTGATTCCAAGTCACAAGATTCCCCGGCCTTGTATTGGGCGCTTCGTAATCTAATGTGGCGCCAACCGTCGGCTCGGCGACTGCTGACCTAAAGGCGGACGCTGGGAGTGAAATGTGAAAAGCGCCCATCCTGTATTACGTCGCACAACTTGTGTTACACTGTTTATATGAAAACGGCTGTACAAGCTCGCCTCGACCGCCGCTCCCAAGCGGCCCTGGATCGGCTGGTTCGTATTACCGGCTGGAGCCCATCGCGCGTCATCCGCGAGAGCGTTCAATTGCTTTCCGCGTGCCGGGGCATTCCGACGACGCAACGAGTGATCGGCGTCGGGCGTTTTGCCTCCGGTATTCCCGACCTGGGTTCCAACAAAAAGCACCTTAAGGGCTTTGGCCAATGAAGCCCGTACTCCTGGACACCGGTGTAATTGTGGCGCTGCTGGACCGAAATGAGAGATACCATGCCGCCTGCTCCGCGACAATGCGGGGGCTCGAGCGGCCGCTTGTCACCTGCGAGGCGGTGATTGCGGAGGGTTGCTATCTGCTGCGTGGACTTTCCGGAGCCGCCGAGACGATCCTCGAGAACGTGGCGCGGGGAGTCTTTCAGGTTCCGTTTCAGCTTTCTCGCAGTGCGGCGGCTGTGCGCAGCACGCTTCGCAAGTATCATGATCTTTCTGCGGACTTTGCGGATGCGTGTTTAATTCAGCTTGCCGAAGAGCTCGACACGGGAGACATTCTCACGCTCGATAGCGATTTTCGGTCCTATCGATGGCGGAGGAACCGCGCTTTCAATTTGCTCGTGCCACTCGACTGAGAGTGCTTCCCCGCTTCATACCTGGCCCGAGGCCGGCGTCTCGCCGGCTTTGGCCGACTCGCGGCGCTGGGCCAGCCACTTCATCCAATCCTCCAGGCCGGCGCCGGTTTTGCAGGAAACCTCGATAATTTCGATTCCGGGATGTACTTGCAGAGCGTGGGCGCGCGCTTTGGCGAGGTCGAAAGAAACGTAAGGGAGCAAATCGGTCTTATTCAGAATCAGCAGCTCGGCCTTGAAGAATATGGAGGGGTATTTGAGGGGCTTATCTTCACCTTCCGGCACGCTGAGCAGCACCACCTTAGCCGCTTCGCCAAGGTCGTAGCTCGAGGGGCAGACGAGATTGCCGACGTTTTCAATCAGCAGCGTATCGAGAGACTCGAGCGGCCAGTCCGCCAGCGCCCGCTCGATCATTCGCGCGTCCAGGTGGCAGGCGCCGCCAGTGGTGATTTGCTTCACCGGAAAGCCGGAACGGGCAAGCCGCTTCGCATCGTTGTCCGTCTGAATATCACCTGTGAGGAGAGCTACACGTTCCTTCGGGCTGAAACGCTCGAGCGTGCGTTCGAGCAGCGAGGTCTTCCCTGCCCCGGGCGAGCTTATGAAGTTCAGGCAGAATACGCGGTGCGCGAGGAATCGCTCTCTCAGCCCCGCCGCGATGCGGTCGTTCTCACTCAGGACTTTCTGTTCGAGCGGCAAGCGGCTCATGTCTCTTCCACCTCCAGGTAAGCCAACTCGAGTTCATCGCCGCCGATGCAGCGCGTTGCTGCGGCGCCACATGCCGGGCAGTTGAATTGGTAATCGACCACGGTGAATACGTGCTTGCAATGGGGGCACTCATGGCGGCGCGGGGTCCATTCGATGGCGAGCGCCAGCGGCTCGAGGTCGGTGCCTTTCACCAAGACTTCAAACCCGAAGCTGAGCGCGTCGGGATCCACGCCCGCGAGCGCCCCGATGCGCACCCCCACTCGAGTGACGCGCGCACCGTTCAGCCGTTCACGCTCCTTGCGCACAGATTCCAGAATCGAGTTGGCAATGCTCAGCTCGTGCACGGTGAAAAGCAGGGAATAGGGAACAGGTTACAGGGAACAGAGGATGGGGAATAGGGAACAGGGAAGAGGGAACAGGGAACAGATAAATGGGAATAGCCAGGCGGTCGGAGCGAAGAGCTTAACGCGCGGCTAGCAGCCTTTGCTCTTCCCCGTTCCCGGTCTCCTGTTTCCCGCTCAAGCCCTCCTGTTCGCCGTAACTCATTTGCTGTCGCCTGCTCCTTGTGGCCTGCCCCCTTTCCCTGTTTCCTGCTCCCCGTTCCGTATTCCGAATTCCGAATTCCCTCTTGCCTGCTCCCCGCTCCCTATTCCGGATTCCCTATTCCCTCGTCCCTACTCCCCATTCCCTATTCCGGACTCCCGATTCCCTATTCCCTGTTCCCTATTCTCTATTCCCTGTTCCCTATTCCCTAGCAGATGCGCGGCAATTGATCGCCGGCGAGCATGTCCACAACGCGCGACGTGCCCAAGTAGGTGCGCATGGTAACGACGCCGGGATGGGCGTCCACGACTTTACCGATCAGGCGAGCGTTCACACCCAGCGGATGGTTATGCATGGCCTCGAGAAGGCGCTCGGCGTCGGCCGCTGGGACGATGGCCACCAGCTTGCCTTCGTTCGCGACGTAAAGCGGGTCCAAGCCCAGCAGTTCGCAAGCGCCCTTCACCTCCTCGCGAATGGGAAGGCTAGACTCCTCGATGACCATTCCCACGCGGGATTGGGCTGCGAATTCGTTTAAGGTGCTCGACAGGCCGCCTCGGGTGGGATCGCGGAGAGAGCGAATCGAATGCGTCACACCAAGCATCGCCGCAACCAGCGAATGCAACGGGGCAGCGTCGCTCTGGATCGCAGCGTCGAATTCGAGTCCCTCGCGCTGCGAAAGGATGGCGATGCCATGATCGCCCAAGGTGCCGCTAAGCAGAATGCAGTCGCCGGGGCGCGCCTGGTCGGCGGACAGGTTCACGCCCTCCGGAACCCGCCCGATTCCCGAGGTATTGATAAAGAGGCCGTCCCCCTTTCCCTTCTCCACCACCTTCGTGTCGCCGGTCACCACTTGCACGCCGGCCTTTTCCGCCGCCTGCCGAAACGACTCGACAACCCGCCTCAGCGTTTCCAGCGGCAGGCCCTCCTCGATGATGAACCCGGCGCTCAGGAAGAGCGGTTCTGCGCCGCCCATGGCAAGGTCGTTCACGGTTCCATATACAGCCAGCGACCCGATATCGCCACCCGGGAAAAACAACGGGTTGACGACAAACGAGTCGGTGGTAAACGCCAGACGAACGCCTTCAACGTTCACCACCGCCTGGTCGTCGAGCTGTGCCAGCACCGGATTGCGAAACGCCGGCAGAAAGATCTCCCGCACGAGATCGGCGCTCAAGCGTCCACCGCTGCCGTGCCCGAGCAGTATCCTGTCCTTGGCAGGCGACGGCGCCGGGCAGGTGAGGTCATCGAGTGGGTTGCGATCGTCTGGCATGTTGGAGCTTTCGGCGTGGCACAGGCACTCCTGCCTGTGCACCATGCCCAGCAACGAATCAGTTAAGGCACAGGCAGGAGTGCCTCTGCTACCTTGCCCGGCAACGAATCAGTTAAGGCACAGGCAAGAGTGCCTCTGCTACCTTGCCCGGCAACGAATCAGTTAAGGCACAGGCAGGAGTGCCTTTGCTACCTTGCCCGGCAACGAATCAGTTAAGGCACAGGCAAGAGTGCCTGTGCTACCTTGCCCAGCAACGAATCAGTTAAGGCACAGGCAGGAGTGCCTGTGCTACTCTTGCTCAGTCCTTACCGCCCGGGCGGCGATACTGGTAATAAGCTGCGCAGGCGCCTTCGCCGGAGACCATGGGCGCGCCCAGAGGAGTCTCGGGGGTACAGCGCACCGCGAAAGCCGGACACTCAACGGGCTTCTTCAGGCCTTGCAGCACCAGGGCGCTGATACACTCCGCAGGCTCTTCCGCAGTTGTATCCGTAACGCCGAAGACCCTCTCCGCGTCATGCGCTGCGAACTTCTCGCGCAGGCGCAACCCGCTTTGAGGGATCACCCCAATCCCGCGCCATTTGCGGTCGCAAATCTCGAACACTTTCCCCATGATTTCCTGAGCAGGGCGGTTTCCCTCGTAGCACACCGAACGGACGTATTGGTTTTCAACTTCCGCCCGTCCCTGCTCGAGTTGCGCCACCAACATCGAGATCGCCTCGAGCAAATCTACGGGCTCAAAGCCGCCCACCACGATGGGGACCCGATACTTGCGGCTCAGCTCATCATACTGTCCGTAACCCATCACCGTGCAGACGTGCCCCGGAGCAATAAACCCCTGGACGCGGTTCGCGGGTGACTCGAGCAGCATTCGGATGGCGGGTGGCACCAGGAAATGCGAGGTCAGCATGGAAAAGTTCCCCAACCCCTCGCGCGCCGCCTGCCAAACCACCATCGCATTCGCCGGAGCGGTAGTCTCGAAGCCAACTCCCAGAAACACGACCCGCCGGTGAGGATTGGCGCGGGCGACTTTCAGGGCCTCCATTGGAGAGTAGGCGACCCGGACGTCGCCGCCCCCGGCCTTCAGATGGAAAAGGTCGGAATGTGAGCCCGGCACGCGCAGCATGTCTCCGTAAGAAACCAGAGTGACGTCAGGGAGTGAGGCGATTTGAATGGCCCTGTCGATAGTCTCAATGGCGGTCACGCAGACCGGGCAGCCGGGGCCGTGGACCAGTTCGATTTGAGAAGGGATTAGTTCGTCGATGCCGTAGCGCATCAGTGTGTGGGTCTGGCCACCACAAATTTCCATCAGCACCCAAGGCCGGGTGACACGCTTGGCCAGATCGGCAACTAAGACGCGGGCGAGTCGCGCATCACGATATTCGTCAAGATACTTCATAGCAGGAAACAGGAGTCAGAAGTCAGGAGTCAGGAGTCAGTTTAGAAGAATCCGAAGCAGGATGAGGGCCTGAATCCTGAATCCCGGATCCTGAATCCTGATTTTCTGAATCCAGTCCCTCTTCTTCGAGCATCCCCATTTCTTCCAGCAACTGATACGTGCGCTCGGCTTCCTCCGCATTCACCTTGCTCAGCGCAAAGCCGACATGCACGATGACGTAGTCCCCAACTCCGGCCTCCGGTACGAAGTCCAGTTGAACCTGCCGCGTGATCCCGCCGAACTGCACTCGACCAAAGCGGCTGCCCTTCTCTTCCTTAGTCTCGAGAATCTTGCCAGGAACTGCCAGACACATGCTTCTGCCTCTTTTCGAACGCCCGTGAGCTGGCCGCGTGAGGCGACCGAATACACCTTCGAGACTCTACCGGGCAATTTACAAGCCAAATAGGATTCGGGATTCAGAATTCGGCGAAGTCAAATGTCGATCTGAATACGAAGCCCGCTTTGACAGGAAACCGGTGCGCCAACTAGCCCATTTTATTGTAGTGGTAGATTGCCGCGGATTCAAGGGAAGGATTCAGTAGTGTCCTATTCCAGTTGTTCTTCACGGCAACCACCCCCTGGCCCCCTCATTACCAAGGAGGGGAGTCAACGCGGCAAGGGGCCTTCCGCCACAAGTCACGGCATTCCCCCTGGGAAGGACTGATCGCGGGGATCGAAACTCCGGGTCGCGATGGCCCCGGAATGCAAGAGCAGAAATCTGAGATCGGAGATTGTCTCGACCACGAGCTTGACGGCCTGCTCGACAGCCAGGGAACGGGGCGAGCCTTGGGCCAGTGTGCCTGCCTCAATCCCTAACAGGAAAAGCCTCGGGACAGTGTGGCCCAGGGCGCCCGCCAAGTTCACAGCTTCGGAGAGGCCCCAGCCATGACTCGATAAAGCACCCAACGCCCTCGGCTCAACTTCCTTGGAAGGGAGCGAAGTCAGGTAGAGAGTGCCCGGTATCCCGCCGCTCGAAACTGCGTCCGCGAAAAGAATGACCTCGCCGAGAGCGAAAATATCCAGCAGTCCAACGCCCGGCGCACTTTCAGCGCGCAGTTCACAGCCGCAATCTCGCAGTTCGCTCAGCCGACGGACAATCTCGAGCCCTGCGCTGTCATCACCGGCATCGGGGTTGCCACAGCCCACAATTAACAAGCGCCTGTCGCTGGCCATGAGGTTTTCAGGTTTCGAGCCACCATTATACACTCTCGCGGTTATACCCAAAGGGGCTGAGGGTCGTGGTGCAGTTTGATGCTTGTAGCGGCGGTCTCTGACCGCCGGACCGCCGGTGTTGAATCCTCAAGGAGTTCCGGCGCTCGGAGAGCGCCGCTACAGCAAACAGCACCACCACGGGGCTGAGCTGCCCAGGGTGGTTCCTCGATCCTACGCTAGACGGATAAAATCGAGAACCCGATTCACCACCGCCGGGAGTGCTGCGGCAACCGCGGGTGAAAGCGACTCTCCAAGATCGAACGATTGTGCGGAGACTGTGATGGCTACCGCCTGCGGGCAATGGCCGTAAAGCGCGGCGGCGCTGGCCATCAGCCCAGCCGGCGAGCAGCTATGTGTAAGTGCGGAAGAAGCGGGGGCTTGGGGTTGAAGATCGCGGCACTGGATTTCACCCGGCTCGCCCTCCGTATCGGCGTCGATAAACACTGCCCGGCGGCACTGGCTAAGCCGCTCGGCCAGCTCCGGAGTGAGCTGGTGGCAGGTGATCACCTCAGCATCCTGGCCGGCAAGCTCGCGAGCAAGCAAGCGGCTGGCGTGCCAGCCTAATCCGTCGTCGCCCCGCAAAGGATTCCCGTAGCCGATGATGAGCGCTTTGTTCATAGCTGTCAGCGTTCAGCTCTCAGCTTTCAGCTTGGATTCCCGCTCCCCCGCCTCCGCGGAGGACAAGCTTCGCGGGAATGACATCGTTGGTTGTCAGTCCCGCCCAAGCGGGAGGCCAGGAACATTGAGAGCTGATGCTTGTAGCTAAGCACTTTTCAGTTCGTCGAGCAAGGCGCCATCAGGTCCCAGCAACTGAATGCGCATGGCAATCTGGCCGGAGGCATGGGTGGAGCAACTGAGGCACGGGTCGTAGGCGCGAACGATGGCGGAAACGCGATTCAGCATCCCCTCCTGCAAGTGATTCCCGTCAATGAAGTGCCGGGCCACCTGGTCGATGCTGCGATTGATGGCCAGATTGTTATGCCCGGTCGCGACGACGAGGTTCGCCCAGGTGATGGCGCCTTCCTCATTCACCTTGTAGTGGTGAATCAGGATGCCGCGGGGAGCTTCGATCATGCCCACACCTTCCAGGTTATTAACGCCCGCGTGAGCGCGAACCTGCCGGCCCAGGATGGCGGGATCATTCAGCAAGGCTTCCATTCGTTCCAACCCATAGAGCGCTTCAATCAGGCGGGCATAATGGAAATAAAAGGAGCCCGGCACGACCTTACCCAAGCGCTGGTGGAATTCGGTGAACTCCACGTCGGCCGCGGGCGTTCCACAACTCTTGGCAACATTGAGGCGCGCCAGAGGCCCTACGCGGTAAACGCCATCGGGGAATCCGACGGTTTTGAAGTAAGGCGCTTTCAGATAAGAGTTGGGAAGGGCCGCCTCGCCGATGTAGTTCTGGTAATCCTGCGCGGGAATGTGATCCACCACGATCTTGCCGTCCGCATCCTTAAACCGGATCCCGCCGTCGTAAAGCTGGAGCTTCCCCGCCGAGTCCACCAAGCCCGCATACATACTGGGCGCGTTACCGAAGTGCTCGATCTCCTCCTTGAATTGGTCCAACATTCCCTTGAAGAATTTCAGGGTGCGCCGCACGGTGGCCTTGGCGTCCGGTAAACCGGCCAGAATTTTATCGCGAACGTCAGGTTGCAGCGGGGCGTTCACACCCCCAGGCACTATCCAAGAAGGATGAATGCGCTCCTTGGCGAGGCCCTCGATCGCCTGTTGCCCGAATTTGCGCAATGCAATACCGTCGCGGGCGATATCCGGAAACTTGTCGACCAGCCCCAGCACATTGCGGAGCGCTGGATCTGAATCCATTCCCAGCAAAAGGTCGGGTGCGGAAAGATAGAAGAAGCTCAGGGCATGCGACTGTACGAACTGGGCGCAGTGCACGAGTTCCCGCAGCAGCGCCGCGGTTTCAGGGATGCGCACGCTCATGATGGCGTCGCAGGCTTTGGAGGAAGCCAATGAATGGCTGACGGGACAAATTCCACAGATGCGCGCGGTGATGGACGGCATCTCGTAGTACGGGCGCCCTTCCGTAAATTTCTCAAACCCTCGAATCTGGGTCACGTGGAGCTGTGTACTCGCCACCTTCCCATTATCGTCGAGCAAGATCGAGATTTTGGCGTGACCCTCGATGCGCGTGACGGCGTCAATTGTAATCTTTCTCATTGGTACGTCTCCTCAAAGCAGAAGGCAGTAGGCAGAAGGCAGTAGGCAGAAAGCATCGCTATGCCGCCTGTTGCGAAGATGGGACAAACCGTTCGGGATGGTCCATCATGCTATGCAACATCATTCCAATTTCCTCGTACCGCGCCGCGAGTTCGCTATGTTGCTCAGCCGGCAGGTACCCGCAGTCTCGCGCAAAGTCCAACCAGACTTGAGTTTCCGTGGCCTCTGCGTCTGAGTCGGCCAGTTTGCTCACGAACATGTTTGGATACTGCCGCTTTCTAAATCCCTCGGCAATATTCGCGGCAACGCTCCTCGAGGAGCGCCGAATCTGGCTGGTAAGGGAGTAACGCTCGTCCAGCGGAAAGCCCTTAGACAATTTGAAGATCTGCATAGCCAGTTGATATGCGAGGTTGTAGACCTTCAAATCCCGGTGACCGTGGAATCCACTCGCTGGCACTCTGCCCTCGGCTTTCTGCATTCTGTCTTCTGCTTTCTGCCTACTGCCCTCGGCTTTCTGCCTACTGCCTTCTGCTTTCTGCCTACTGCCTTCTGCCTAGTGCCTTCTTCACCCGAACTTCACTTTGGAATTCAAATCGGGCATTCGCCCGTTGAGCAATTCACCCAGCACGTACCCGATGGCGGCAGCGGGGGGCGGACAACCAGGCACAAACAAGTCCACCTTCACCACCTCCCGGACGGGTAAGGCGCGCTTCAGTAAAGGCGGAACTCCCTCGGTGGGGATGCGAGGCTTCTGGTCGACGCCTTGGATGTAAACTCGCTCCAAGAGCTTCTTGACTGGAATCGAATTGCGCATGGCCGGCACGTTGGAAGTGACCGCGCAGTCGCCCAAGGCCACCAGCAGGCGCGTTCGCTCGCGAACCAGCTTGATTTTTTCGTAATCGTCCTGGTTGCTGACCGCGCCCTCGACGATGGCCACGTCCACATCCTCGGGAAACTCCTGGGCATCGACCAGGGGCCCATAGACCAAGTCAGCTTTCTGGGCCACCCAACCAATGGCCTCATCCAAGTCCAGAATCGACATGTGGCAGCCGGAGCATCCGTCAAGCCACAACGTAGCCAATTTCGCTTTTTTCATTCCTCAGCTCCAGTGCTGCCCGCTTCACGCATGTACTGCGCGCTTGGCAGCAAGCCACTTGATGTTCTCATTGCTCTTGGTCATTTCTTCCACCGAAAGACCTTTTTCCGCGAGCGCGCCGGTGGGGCACACTTGAACGCATTTGCCGCAATTCGTGCACGCTTTCGATTCACCCCAAGGCCCGGCAAGGTCTGACACCAGACGCGAGTTGATGCCCCGCTCGCTGATTTCCCACACATTCGCTCCCTCGACCTCGGCGCACACACGCACGCAACGGGTGCAAAGGATGCAGCGATTGTGGTCCAGCACGTAGCGCTGGTGGGTGACATCCACGGGCAGTCGCGGATAGTTGTAAGGGAAACGGACGTGGGTAACTCCCAAGCGCTGGGCCATTGCCTGCAGCTCACAGTGATTGTTGCTGACGCAAATCGCGCAATAGTGATTGCGTTCCAGCAGCATGAACTCAACCACCATCTGGCGATGCCGCAGGAGCTTTTCGGAGGTGGTGTTCACCGACATGCCGTTTTGAATGGGAGTTGTGCAGGCAGGAAGCAGGCGCCCCACGCCCGCCACTTCCACCAAGCAGAGTCGGCACGAACCCGAAGGGCTCAGTCCCTCCAGGAAGCAGAGCGTCGGGATGTACTTCTTGTTGGCCCGCGCCACATCCAGGATCGTCTGGCCTTCGCTGGCCCGGCAGAGCTCGCCGTCGATCCGGACTGAGATTTCTTGCGGCATTTTCAGTCTCCTTGTCTAATCGGCTGATCGGGTGATCACCCAACCTTTCGAACGTCACAACGCAGGCAGCGGCTCGCCTCCTCGACAGCTTCCGCGGCAGTCAGCGCCAGCACCGCTTCCTCGAAATCTTTCACGCGCTGCTTGGCAGGCAGCGGATGGGGGTGATGACGCCCGCATTCGCTCGGGTGCTCCGGCGGCTTCTGGTCGTACTCAAAGTGCGGCGACAGACTTTCCACTCGCGATTCTCCCATCAGCCTCTGATCGATATTCCGGGCTGCTTTTTTGCCGTAGCCCATGGCGTTGGAAACATTCGAGGCGCCCGAAATCAGATCGCCGCCGGCATAGAATTTGTCGCGGCTGGTTTCCAGGGTGTAACGGTCAAACGTCAGCGTGCCGTTCTCCCGGATTTCGAGGCCGGAAGCCTTACAAAAATCGCGATCTACCGCCTCGCCCACTGCCAGAATCACCGTATCGCACTTGAAGCTCTGGATTTCCTCCGTGGATATGGGACGGCGCCGGCCTGATTGATCGAACTCACCCAACTTCGTTTTCAGCACCTCAATGCCCTTGACGGCGCCGTTCTCACCTACGATGCGATGGGGCGCCGCCAGAAAAACAAAGTGAGCGCCTTCCTGTTCCGCGGCCTCGACCTCTTCATGGATGGCGGGCATGTCTTTGCGCTCCCGGCGGTAAATCACGGTGACCGTGGCGCCGCGCCGCAAGGCGGTGCGGGCAGAATCGATAGCGGCGTTGCCACCGCCGATAATCGCCACCCGCTGACCGAGGGGCACGGGTTCGTTTTTGGCAATCCCTTCCAGGAACGGAAGCGCCGGCATCACTCCCCTTAATTCGGTTCCGGGCAGGTAGAGCCACGCTTCTTTCCACGTTCCGATGGAGAGAAAGACAGCGTCGAAATCCATGCCAAGATCGTTCAGGAAGAGGTCCGTACCCACGGTCTTGTTGAACATGAATTTAACGCCGAGGCGCTCGATCAGTTCGATCTCCTTGGAGATCACGGCCTTGGGCAATCGGTATTCGGGCAGCGCAAAGCGCAACATTCCACCGGCTTCTGAATGCGAGTCATAAACCGTGACGGCATGTCCAAAGAGGGCGAGGTAGAACGCCGCCGTCAGGCCCGTGGGACCCGCTCCCACCACTGCAACTCTCTTTCCCGTGGCAGGCATCTTATGCGTGGCGATTCGATCGGCCATTTCGCCGAAACGGTCGGAAAGCAGAATGGTGTCCGCGATCAACCGATGAACTTCGCGCATGTTCACCGATTCGTCCAGGGCCTGCCGCCGGCAACGATTATCGCAAGGGTGCTGGCAGACGCGGCCTGTAGATGCCGGCAAGGGGTTATCGAGGATGACGGATTCAAAAGCTTCGTCCACCCGCCCTTCTTTGTAAAGCTGGAGGAAACGGGGAATGTTCATGTGCAACGGGCAACTGTTCTCGCAAGGCGAGAGCGCCAAGTCCTGGCAAACACCGGCGCGGCATCGGTGCGCGCGGAGGTGGTCCTCGAACTCATGGCGGAAATGCCGCAATATGGTGAGAACCGGATTGGGCGCGGTCTGTCCCAGCCCACATAGCGAGGTGTCGCGAATCATGCGCCCCAACTCATCCAGGGTGTTCAAGTCCTCTTCCGTCCCTTTCGCCTGCGTGAACCCATTGAGGAGGCGGAGGCCCTTATCCAGTCCTACCCGGCAGGGTACGCACTTGCCGCAGGACTCGGAATGAGTGAACTCGATAAAGTAACGAGCCACGTCCACCATGCAGTTGTCATCGTCCATCACCACCATGCCGCCGGAGCCCATGATGGAACCCAGCTTTGACAGCGTCTCGTAGTCCACCGGAGTATCGAACATCTCCTGGGGTATACATCCGCCGGATGGTCCACCGGTTTGCACGGCCTTGATCGTGTGCCCATTGATCGCGCCCTCGCCCACGTCGTAGACAAACGTTTTGAGCGGCGTCCCCAGAGGCATCTCGACCAGTCCCGTGTTCTTGACCTTCCCCACCAGGGAAAACACCTTGGTTCCAGGACTCTTGGCGCTGCCGGTTTCCGTGAACCAAGCCGGTCCCTTGGCGATAATGGGCGCCACGTTATACCAGGTTTCGACGTTATTGATGTTGGTGGGGCATCCCCACAAGCCCTTCTGCGCGGGAAATGGCGGGCGAGGCCGAGGACGGCCGGCATGGCCTTCCAAAGAAGCGATCAGCGCCGTTTCCTCGCCGCAAACGAAGGCGCCCGCTCCTTCCACAAGCTCGATATTGAAATTGAAACCGCGGCCCAGGATATTCTCACCCAGCATTCCGTAAGCCTTGGCCTCTTCGATGGCGCGTTCGAGGCGGTGCACGGCCAGCGGATACTCCGCGCGCACATAAATGATGCCCGTGGTGGCGCCGGTCAAAAAACCGGCGATCGCCATGCCTTCCAATAAGGAATGCGGATCGCTCTCGATTTCGTTGCGGTTCATGTAGGCGCCGGGGTCGCCTTCATCTGCGTTGCAAATGACGTATTTCTTCGGCGCCTCCGCCTTGCGCAGAAAGTCCCATTTCTGGCCGGTGGAAAACCCAGCGCCGCCGCGGCCGCGCAGCTTAGCGGCCTTGATCTGCTCGATGACAACATCGGGCCGGTTCTCGATCAGGACGTTAAACAGGGATATATAACCACCCGCACCAATATACTCTTCAACATCGTCAGGATTGATCAGCCCGCAATTGCGTAGAACGATCTTTTTCTGGCCCTTAAAGAACGGGACGTCCTGCCAGGAAGGAATGCTTCCGTAACCGGTCCCATACTTGAGCTGGGCTGTAATGTGGTCCCAATCCTCGATCTTGCAAAGTGCGAGGTTCGTGGGGATGTTCCCCATCATGACGTCATCAAGTATTTCATCGATGTCGTTGCTCTGCACGCGGTGCAGAATCACCAGCGGCCGGCCGGGAAGCCGAACGTTCACCAGCGGCTCCTGGGCGCAGAAACCGAAGCAGCCTACACGGGCCAGTTGAATATCCAGGCCGCGTTTATCGATAGTATCGGCAAAGGCGTGGAAAACTGCTTCGGCGCCATTACCGGCGCCGCAGGTCCCCATACCAACAGCAATGCGGGGGCGGAAAGGCAAGAGCTTTGCCATTCCTCTCCCGCGAACTGCGCTGAATGTACTCAAATCACGGATGGGCGTCATTTCTTTGCAGTCTCCCTTTCCAAATGCTCTAATTCGCGTTGCAGCGTTTGCTCGTTCATGTGGCCGTAGACCTCATGGTTCACCTCGACCACGGGCGCGAGGGCACATTGGCCAAAGCAAGCCACAGTGCGAAGCGTGTACTTGCCATCGCTTGTAGTCAGCGAAATCTTGTCGGCCGACTCTTCGTCCATGTTATGGAACCCCAGAGTGAGCATCAGGCGCTCTAACAGATCACGTGAGCCACGCGTGTGGCAAGCCGTTCCTCGGCAGACGCAAATGGTGTTCTTCCCCTGCGGTGCGAGATTGAATAGGCCGTAAAACGTAACCACGCTGTAAACCCGCGCCAACGGCGCGCGCGTCTTTGCCGCGACGTATTCCAGGGTGTCGCGCGAGAGAAATTTGCGAGGTTGATGCTCTTGAGCTTTTTCCAAGATGCTGAGCAGAGCGCCGGGGTGACAGAGTTGTTCGGCTATTAGCTTATCTAAGAATTCCTGTTCCGACTCCGCCAACGGAACTGAGATCATGGTTGACATACGCACACTCCTCCACTCTTTACAGTCGCAGCTCCTCCTGAACTCCTCGAAGCCCCGGTACCCTATTCACAGAAAGATGATGCACGCGGTTTGCCAATCGAGATTAGACGTATCTTGTTCATTCTGTTAGGTTTGGCTGACTTGCGGAACCTGCCATCGAGGCTTATGGGTGGAATGGCGCAGTACGAGCGAAGGTTCGGACTTTGCGTCGGAGCCCGTTCAGGTAGCGCGGACGCTCGGTTTTAGGATCTGCAGCTTGTCCACGGGCTTGAGTCACCAACCGTGGGCTTGCCCCACGGCTACTCACGCTTCACCGCTTCGCGGTGACAATATTCTCAGCAGGCTGCGGTCCGTAATTCATCCAGGACCGCGCCATCGTGCGCCAGCAGTTGGATTTGCAAGGCCATATGACCGAGAGCATGGGTGGAGCAGCTCAGACAAGGATCAAACGCGCGCACCACAGCTTCCACGCGGTTGAGCATTCCCTCGGAGAGCTTTGCGCCATCCACGAAATGCCTTGCGACCTGCAAAACGCCGCGATTGAGCGCCAGATTGTTATGTCCAGTAGCAATAATGAGATTAGCCCATATAATCAATCCATCATTATCTATTTTATAGTGATGGAGAAGCGTCCCGCGCGGCGCTTCGGCTACGCCAATCCCTTCCATATTATTGGGTCCGGCGAAGGCGCGCACATGGGTGGAGAGGATTTCCGGATCGTTCAGGAGCTGCTCCATTCGTTCAAAGCAGTAGAGTATTTCCAGAAGCCGGGCGTAATGATAGTAAAAAGAACTCAGCACAGCGCCCCGGTCCAGTTCCCTGAACTCCGCCCACTCCTGGTCAGCCAGAGGAGTTCCACAGCGATCGATGATATTCAAGCGCGCAAGTGGACCGACGCGGTAGATTCCATCCGGGTAACCGAGGGGCTTGTAATAGGGTGACTTGAGGTAACTGAAGGGCTCCACCGCTTCACCGAGGTAGTCCTGATAGTTGAGCACATCCAGTTTATCAGCGACGATGGCGCCGCGCGTATCAACAAAGCGAAGGGTACCGTTGTAATGCTCAAGTTCACCGGCAGGATTGACTAGACCCATGAAGAGAGTCGGGAAATTCGCGAAGGTCCTGATTTCCTCTCGAAACTGATCCAGAAGCCCTTTAAACCAGTCGAGCGTGCGCTGAGTAATCTTGAAAGCTTCCGGAAGCATGGCCAGAATCTTGTCGCGCGTCTCCACGGAAAGGGGTTCGCTCACGCCTCCCGCCACCACCCAGGCAGGATGGATTCGTTTTCCCGCCATCCACTCGATGATTAGCTGGCCAATTTGGCGCAGACGGATTCCGTCGCGGGCGAGGGCTGGATTCGCCTCAAAGACGCCGAAAATATTGCGCTTGGCAGGATCACTGTCCATCCCCAGCAATATATCAGGCGAGGAGAGATGGAAGAAACTCAGCGCGTGAGATTGAGCGATTTGTGCGAGGTTCAGAAGGCTGCGTAACTTTACTGCCGTGAGCGGAATGCGCGTGGCCAGAATCGAATCACAAGCCTTGGCCGAAGCCACCAGGTGGCTGACCGGACAGATGCCGCAAATTCGCGCCATCAGTGACGGCATTTCGTAGAAGGGCCTTCCTTCACACAGCTTCTCAAATCCACGAAACTGCGTGACGTGAAAATGGGCGTCCTCGACTTTGCCATTCTCGTCCAGATGAATGGTGACTTTGCCGTGGCCTTCAATGCGCGAAAGCGGATTGATCACCAGCTCTCGTTTTGTTGTCGAATTGGTATTCGTCATTCCTTCCTCTAGTAGGGGCGCCCTTGTGGCCGCCCTCCGGGGCAACCACAAGGATGGCCCTCACGACACGCCCCAGCCGGCCACCCCAAGGCAACCACAAGGGTTGCCCCTACGTCCTACCCAAACCTCGATTTGTCGCTCAAGTTGGGGCATCTCCCCTCGAGGAGTTCGGTCAGTACAAAGTAGATGACGTCCGCGGAGGGTGGACACCCCGGCACAAAGACGTCGATCGTGACCACTTCATGCAGGGGGCGGGAGGTCGGCAGGAGCATGGGAACTTCTTCCTGCGGCGACCCGGGCTGCAGGGTGGCGTTCTCGACGTAAGCCCGTTGAAGAACGCTCTTGGCGCCGAAGTAATTTCGCATCGACGGCACGTTGGCCGTCACGGCGCAGTCACCCAGCGAGACCAGGAGGCGGGACCTTTCGCGAGCTATTCGGATCCTGTGCAAATCCTCGTCGTTGCCCACTGCGCCTTCCACAAGCGTAATATCAACGTTCTCAGGAAACTCCTTCATATCCACAATCGGACTGTAGACAAAATCCATCTTTCCAGCCAGTTCCAACAGTCGATCATCCATGTCCAGGAGAGACATATGACATCCTGAACAGCCGTCCAGCCACATAGTTGCCACGCGGGCTCTGCTCACCAGCGTCCCTCCCGCATCAAGGTCAGGTAGGGCAGAAACTGCCGTCGTTTGGACATTTCCGTGACCGATTTTCCCTTCTCTACCAACGCCCCGGTCGGGCACACATGAATGCACTTGCCGCAACCCGTGCAAGTCTCGGATTTGCCCCAGGGCTGGTTTAAATCGGTGATGACCTTCAGATCGACACCGCGACCCATGATGTCCCACGTGTGGGCGCCTTCAATCTCATCGCAGACCCTCACGCAACGCGTGCAGGAAATACAACGATTGGGATCGTAGAGAAATCTGTCGTGGGAACTGTCGAGTTCGAGCTTCGGGTAACGATAGGGGAAGTGCACGTGCGACATTTCCAGCCTTTGTGACAGATTCTGGAGTTCACAGTGTCCGTTGGAAACGCACACGGCACAGATGTGGTTTCGTTCGGAGAACAACAGCTCCAGAATCATCATTCGATACTTGCTGAGCCGCTCGGAGTTCAGCGTCACTTCCATGTTCTCTTCCACGCGCGTGACGCAGGCCGGCTGGAGTCGTGGAGACCCTTTCACCTCCACCAGGCACAAGCGACAGGCGCCCACGACTGACAAACCGTTGAGAAAACATAGCGTGGGAACGAACATGTTATTCTCACGCGCGACTTGAAGAATGGTCTGATCGCCGCGGGCGCTCACTTCCTTCCCATCAACATGCAGCGTGATTACGCGCACTTGAGGATTCAAGCCGGCACCTCCTTAGCAGTACGAATCTGACACACGTTGGCGGGGCACGTCTTGTCCTCGATGTGCGCCTGATACTCATCGCGAAAATAACGCAGAGTGCTCAAGACGGGGTTGGGAGCAGACTGGCCAAGCCCACACAGACTGGTGTTTTGCACCAAATCGCAAAGCTCCTCCAGAGTGGCCATCTCCTTGGCGCTGGCGCTACCGTCCGTGATTCGTTCCAGGAGTTCGTACATCTGGTAGGTGCCCGCCCGGCAGGGAACGCACTTGCCGCAGGATTCCGATTTGCAGAACTCCATGAAGTACTTGGCGACGTCGACCATGCAGGAAGAGTCGTCCATAACGATCATGCCGCCGGAACCCATGATCGATCCCAGCTTCTTCAGGGATTCATAGTCAACCGGCATATCCAAGGATTCTTCCGGAATGCACCCTCCGGAAGGTCCGCCGGTTTGGACCGCCTTGAACCGCCGGCCCTCCGGGATGCCGCCTCCGATTTCGTAAATGATGTCGCGGAGGGTAATCCCCATGGGCACTTCGATCAGTCCGGTGTTCGCAACCCGCCCCGCCAGAGCGAAGACCTTAGTTCCCTTGCTCTTTTCGGTCCCAATCCGCGCGAACCAGTCTCCGCCATTACGCATGATGGGGGGAATGTTGGCGAATGTCTCCACGTTATTGATGAGAGTAGGTTCACCCCAAAGGCCCTCTTGGGAAGGATAAGGTGGGCGCGGCCGCGGCATTCCCCGGCGGCCTTCAATCGAAGCAATGAGGGCCGTCTCTTCACCGCAAACGAATGCCCCAGCGCCCAAACGCAGATCGATATTGAAGCTGAAGGTAGTGCCGAAGATACTAGTTCCCAACAGACCATGGTGTTGAGCCTGCCGTATAGCGGTTTTCAGGTTCTTGATCGCCAGCGGATATTCGGCCCGCACGTAGATATAGCCTTGCGCCGCGCCCACTGCGTAACCCGCAATGGCCATGCCCTCGAGCACCCGGTGAGGGTCGCCTTCGAGCACGCTGCGGTCCATGAAAGCCCCGGGGTCACCCTCATCGCCATTGCAAACGACGAATTTGCGATGGCTGTCAGCCTTGGAGACCATACTCCATTTCAGACCTGTAGGGTAGCCCGCGCCGCCGCGACCTCGCAGACCGCTTCGCAGCACCTGTTCCATGACTTCACCTGGAGAAAACTCCGTAAGCGCCTTCAACAAGCCCTCGTAGCCGTTGGCGGCAATGTAATCCCCAATCTTTTCCGGGTCCACCCGGCCCGAGTTCTCGAGCACGATCTTGACCTGTCGTCTGAAGAAAGGCTGGTCAGTGGCGCATTCAAGGCGGCTGACCGGACTCGCGTCCATCGATTTAATGATATCCGCCGCATCCTGCGCCGTAACATTCTGGTACATCAAATTGTCCGGCTTGACGGAGACCAGAGGGCCTTTCGCGCAAAGTCCCATACAGCCGACGCCTTTAACCTGACACTGCTTCTCGCGCCCTTGAGCACTGACCTCTTTGGCTAGCGCTTCCTTGACCTTGTCACTTCCTGAGGAAAGGCAACTCGCCGCCGTGCAGACGTGAATCCGGTGTTTGAAGCGCAGAACTGCCTCTTCCTGGGTTGCGGCGATTTCGCCGAGTTCTTCAGGCGTCATGTTTCTCGAACCTCCCTAGCTTTGCCAACAACGTCTCCGGTGTCATCATTCCGGATATCTGCTGATCGAATACGGCCACAGGCGCCAATCCGCAGGAACCGAGGCAGCGCGCCGTCACCAAAGATAGGTTCCCGTCCGGAGTCGTCTCTCCGGGCCGGACTCCAAATTTTTGCTCGACAGTCTGCAAAAGCTTCGTCGCCCCTTTGATGTAACACGCCGTTCCCGTGCAGACCACGCACGTATGCGCCCCAGGCGGCTTGAGGCTAAAGAAATGGTAGAACGTCGCCACACCGTAAGCCTGGCTCAACGGGACACGCAGAGTGTTGGCAGCATAGCGAATCGAATCGGTGTCGAGAAAGCCGAAAGATTCCTGGACGGTGTGCAGTGCTTCGATCAAAGCGTCTGGCCGATTTCCGAGCCGCCTCATCGTCGCGTCAACGATACGCCATCTCTTGTCCGTGCTTGGTGCAACCGGCTTCCGAAAACTACTTCCCATTTCTGCTCCTAGCGGCATTCAGACAGCACGTCAGTATATACCAGAGGTCATTGCATGTAGCAAAGAAACCTCCGGGTCTCTCGGGACAGAATGCTCCAAGTTATGGAGTTGGCGTGGAAATGTGCGATAAATGCCAGACCTTCTGCTTTACTCTTCGGCTTCCAACGTTTCCAGGATGCGGCGCAGGGTAGCAATAATTTCGTTGCGTTCGACGGTGTTCTTGCGGAACTGCAAGACAAGCTTGAATTCCTTCGCAGGAGGGACAAAGCGGAAAACGGCGGGGCGCGACTTCTTATCGGGATTGCGTTCGGCGCGAGCCTGTTCGCGGTTCACCATACCAAGCGCGAAACGCTGCGCCAGGTCCTTCATCTTCCCTTCGTTGGGCTGGCGGGCCACTTGCAGGAGTTGCGATTTGGAAATCACGCCCTTCTCAATACACAGGGCCTTGATCTCATCGGGAATCGTCATCAGACTGAGTAGTTCAGTGATCGAGGTACGCGACTTTCCCACTTTCTTGGCGATCTCCTCATGGGTCAGACCGAAGCGCCCGGCCAGCGCCTGTACTCCGTCTGCCTCCTCGAAGGGGGTCAGGTCCTTGCGCTGAAGGTTTTCGATCAGCGCCATCTCGAGGGTTTCGGCATCATCGACGTCCTTTTCGATGCACGGAAGCTCGGTAAGTCCAGCGGCGCGCGACGCCAGGTAGCGGCGTTCGCCGGAAATGATCATGTACTTTCCGGACTCGGGCAGAAACCGAACCAGCAGCGGCTCCAGCACACCCTTCTCCCGCACCGATTCGGCGAGCCCTTGCAAGTCGCCGACGTCCTTACGGGGCTGGCTGGCATTCGGCTGTATTTCCTCGATGGGAATCATTCTGCCAATTGCAGCACCAGTTCGGGAGATTATTTCTTCCACGTAGTGGGCGTTGTGCCGCATCTTGACCGTCACGGGCAGACCAGCGCGTCTAACGGACACGTTGCATGACCTCCTTCGCGAGCTGCGTGTACTCCTTGGCTCCAGACGAATCGGGCGCAAAAGTGAAGATCGTTTCCTTATAAGCGGGGCTTTCCTCCAGGCGCACGTTCTTTCCGATGATGGTCTTAAACACCTTCTCGCCGAACACTTCGCAGACCTGTTTGTAGATGTCGCGCGCCAAATTGGTCCGCCTGTCAAAAAGCGTGACGATGACTCCCAGCAGCTCCAATTCCGGATTGGGGCGGGCGCGGATGCGCTGGAGCGTTTCCAGCAGGTCGTCAGTTCCCTCCAGCGCGTAGTAGGAAGCCTGGATGGGGACCAGGAGATAGTGTGCGGCAACCAGGGCATTGACAGTGAGGAGGCCCAGCGCCGGCGGTGTATCAATTACCAAGATGTCGAAGTCCTCCCGGACCGCGGGCAGAGCGTCCTTCAGCCGATAGGGCGCGTCGAACTGTCCCACCAGTTGCGTCTCCAGCTTCGCCAGCGAGATTCGAGACGGCACCAGGCAGAGATTCGCCAGCCGGGTCGGCCGCATCACTTGCGAGAGGTCCATGCGGTGATCGGCCAAGACCTCATAGGTTGAGTGCTCGACTTCGTCGGGATTGAAGAAAGACAAGGTGCAATTGGCTTGGGGGTCCAAGTCGATCAGGAGTGTTCTCTGGTCGTTCAGGGCCAAAGCGGCGGCGAGATTGATTGCAGTCGTGGTCTTCCCGACCCCGCCTTTCTGGTTAGCGATCGCGATAACCGTGCTCATACGGTCACATCTTGTAGCGTCCCATGTCTTCGTCGTTCAAGCCCTCGAGCCATTTCCGAAGCTCTTCATTGCTCGCTTTTTCGCTGGCGCCGCCGGCGACCTTGGAGTTTTTCAGGACTTCGTCTTCGACAAAAATGGGGCAATCCATGCGGAGGGCCAGCGCCAGGGCATCGCTCGGTCGAGAATCGATGGACATCACCTGTCCATCGCGTTCCAGCCAAATCAGGGCGTAGAAAGTGTCTTCCTTCAGCTCGTTCACCACTACCTTCTGAACCCGCGTCTCAAGCCCCAGCAACAGATTCTTCAACAGATCGTGGGTCATTGGCCGCGGGGTGGTCACCTTTTCAATTTCCAGGGCAATCGCGTTCGCCTCGTAGATGCCCACCCAGATTGGAAGTACCGACGCCCCGTTCACATCCTTCAATATCACGATGGGCATGTTCGTGACCGGATCCATCACCAACCCGCGGATCCTCATTTCAATTTCCATGCGAGCCTCCACACGGGGTACGCCTACGCACGCACTCCCACCAGGCTATTGGGTCCGGCCCCGGTCACTTTCACCGTGAGGTAACGTCCAATGTCTTCGGGACCACCCGGAAAGTTTATCACGCGGTTCGAGGTGCTGCGCCCTACCGCCTGCCCCAAGCGTACTTGATAGCCTTCTACAAGGACTTCGAATATTTCGCCCCGCAGGGCCTGGTTACGGCGCAACTGGATCTGACGCTGTAGTTCCTGAAGCTCGGCCAGGCGAATTCCCTTCTCCTCCTCCGGGAGTGCGTCCCCGTTTGATTCCGCAATTGTACCGGGACGCCGTGAGTACTTGAAGGAGAAGACTTGATCGTACTCCACTTCCTCGATCAGCGAAAGCGTCTGTTCAAAATCCTGTCGGGATTCGCCGCAGAAGCCGACAATGATGTCCGTGGAAAGGCTGATCGCACGCCGCGCTTTGCGAATGCGCTCGATCCTCTCCAGATACTCCTCTCGCGTGTACCCCCTCAACATCCGCCCCAGGACCGCAGTGGAACCGGACTGCACCGGAAGGTGAATCTGGTCGCAAAGGGTGGGGTGGGCATCGATAGCCTGGACGATGTCAACGGTGAAGAATCTTGGGTGTGAGGTTGTGAACCGCACGCGGCGAATTCCCGGAATTTCCGCCATGCAAGATAGCAATTCCGCAAAGCTCCGGCGCGCCGGCGCAGGATCCTGCCAGGCATTCACGATTTGGCCCAGAAGTTGAATCTCGGTGTAACCCTCGTCCACTAACCGCCGGGCCTCGGCCAGTATCTTGTCGCTCGGACGGCTGCGCTGCGGGCCACGTGTCATGGGCACAACACAGAAGGCGCAACGCCGGTCGCACCCTTCAATGATAGTAAGGTAAGCCCGGAAAGGGTTGTCGCGGCGTGTTAGTTCTGTCTCAAAGCACTCATCCGTGTCGAGCGAGAGGCCGGAAACGCGCCGTCTTCCGGCTTCGAGCTGGTCAAGCAAGTGAGGCAGCTTGGAATAGCTGGCGGAACCGCAGACCAAACTGACTTGCGGAGCGCGGTCAAAGAAACGCTGCCCCTCCTGTTGCGCCACGCAGCCCAGCACTCCAATGATCTTCCCCGCGCCATTGCTGCCCTTACGGAAAACCCCCAGTCGCGAAAAGACCTTCTGGGCGGCCTTTTCCCGGATGCTGCACGTATTGTAAAGCACCAAGTCGGCCTGCGCGTAATCTTCGACAGGGGTCATGCCACGCGCCAGCATCAGGCCCTGAACCTTCTCCGAATCGTGCACGTTCATTTGGCAGCCGAAGGTCTCAATGTAAAAGGTCTTCAGCCTGAGGGGCGAAGGGGTGCCGACTGCCTGCTGCTGGGCAATGGCGGGTGCAAGTCCCGCCGTGCGGGGGATTCCCGCGTTCGAGGGACTGACTGCGGTTGGGTTGGCCCCATGCGCGGGAATGGCTGCCGCGCCAGGACTGTCGTTCAAAATTCCCGGCGCCGAAAAGTAGAGGTCCGCCCCAGCCGCTCCAGGAGAGGGTTGCGGCGGTTCAGCCAGTTCCGGCCGATTCGCGACTGTCAATTGGACCAGTTCATTTCCCATTAGCTGGTGCAGACCCGACTTCAGTATAGCCCGAAATGGAGGCTGGGCACTAGGGGCTGGGGACCGGGATTGTTCGACTGCTCGGCTCCTTTACCACTTTAATGGAATTTTTGGCAAATCCTTATGCCTTCTTTATGCGCAGTCGAGCATACTGCCAATTGAGATCACCTCCTAACTTTTAAGGGGCGTGGGTGTCCATATGCTGGATGTAGTTTACGTCTTCATTGGCATAGTGTTGTTCGTCGCTTGTTGGGCTGCTACCAAAGGCTGTGACCGCCTGTAAAGCGGGGAGGCATTCAGTGGACTATATCATCTCAGGAGTGACCGCGCTGTTTCTCTTGATTTACCTGTTTTACGCCTTGATTCGCCCGGAACGCTTTTGAGGCCACCCCTACCCTTCTTCTGGACGAGGCCTTCGAGATGCCTTCACCCGGCCCACCCCGGCTGATGAAAATGCCGGCGGCGGGCTGCCTTCTATACCAAAGGGAGAGGGTGGGAAGGCGCCCTGGGGTGGAAGAGGAACAAACATGACCTCACTTGGTATTCTGCACATCGTCTTTTACTTCATTCTGGTGCTCGTCATCACCAAGCCCGTCGGGGCTTACATGGCCAAAGTATTCCAGGGTGAGCGGACGTTTCTTCATCCGGTGCTGCGACCGGTGGAGCGCCTGATCTATCGACTGAGCGGCGTGCGCGAGGATAGCGAGCAGCGCTGGACGCAATACGCGGCATCGGTGATCGCTTTCAGTGTGGCGAGTTTCTTGTTTGTTTACCTCATTCAACGCCTGCAAGGGTTCTTGCCCTTCAACCCCATGCACTTTGGCACTAAGGCCGCGCCCGCAGGGGCTACGCCCGTTACACCTGATCTGGCCTTTAACACGGCAATTAGCTTCCTCACCAACACGAACTGGCAAGCGTACAGCGGTGAGATGACGTTCAGTTACTTTGTACAGATGGCCGCTCTTGCTGTACAGAATTTCGTATCAGCCGCAGTTGGGATCTCTGTCGCCGTAGCTTTGATACGCGGCTTCGCCCGCCAGGAATCCAACAGCGTCGGCAACCTTTGGGTGGATCTGACGCGCACCACAGTTTATGTTTTGCTGCCTATAGCGTTTGTCGCCGCCTTGATCTTTTGCTCTCAGGGGGCTATTCAGAACTTTCATCCCTATTCTACGGTCAAGACACTCGAGGGAGCTACCCAGACCATTCCACAGGGTCCTGTAGCCTCTCAAGAGGTCATTAAGATGCTGGGAACCAATGGCGGGGGATTCTTTAACGCGAACTCGGCGCACCCCTTCGAGAACCCAACGCCTTTGACCGACCTTCTCCAGGTGCTTTTGATCTTCATCGTGCCGGCGGGGCTGACGTACACCTTCGGCCGCATGGTTGGCGACACACGGCAGGGCTGGGCGTTATTCGCTGCCATGGCGGTGATGTTTCTCGCTGGTGTTTTCATCTGCTACCACTACGAACAGGCGGGGAATCCCATCCTCGCGAAGCTAGGCCTCGAGACCAAATACACCGGCAAACAACCGGGCGGGAACATGGAGGGTAAGGAAACACGCTTTGGCATCCCAGGCTCGGCGCTGTTTGCGACGGTGACTACGGACGCAAGCTGCGGCGCAGTCAACAACGCTCATGACAGCCTTACTCCCATCGGCGGCCTCGTTCCGCTGTTCAACATGGAAAGTGACGAGGTGATTTTCGGCGGCGTGGGGTCAGGCCTATATGGCATGTTGTTATATGCCATTGTGGGGGTGTTCATTGCGGGCCTGATGGTCGGGAGGACGCCGGAGTACCTGGGGAAGAAAATCCAACAGAAGGAAGTCAAGATGGCGATGCTGGCCATCCTTGCCACGGCTTTCGTCATTCTCGTGTTCACAGCCGTCAGCACGGTCGCTCCCTTCGCCAAGAACGGCTACTGGAATCCCCCCGGTCCGGCCATCGCCAACCTCACCAACTCCGGGCCCCACGGTTTCAGCGAGCTTTTGTACGCCTACTCAAGCACCCCGGAGAACAACGGCAGCGCCTTCGCCGGGCTCAATCCCAATACGCCCTGGTACAACCTCACTCTTGCTTTAGCCATGCTGCTGGGACGTTTCGCGTTCATTATTCCCACCCTGGCCATCGCGGGAAGCTTGGTTGCCAAGAAGCGCGTGCCTTCATCCAGTGGCACGTTCCCCACTCACGGTGCGCTTTTCGTGGGACTGTTGGTGGGGACGGTGATTGTCATAGGGGCTTTGACATTCTTTCCCGCGCTGTCCTTGGGTCCGCTGGTCGAGCATTACCTTATGCACCAGGGAAAACTGTTCTCTTCGCTGGCGCTTTCTGTCTGGAGCTAATACATGGGCACGACGGCAAATCCTCCTCTGATCGACGATCTAACGACACTGATTCCCAAGCGACTGGTGCGGGCACGTCCCTTGTTCGATCCAGAACTCGTAGGGCGGGCGCTAAAGGACTCGTTTGTCAAGCTGAATCCTGCCACCCTGTTCAAGAACCCGGTCATCTTCGTGGTGGAAGTTGGAGCGGCCCTGACGGGAGTTTTTCTGGTTCGCGACGCTTTTATTGGAGCGCCAAGCTTGGGGTTTGAGATTCAGATCGACTTGTGGCTCTGGTTCACGGTTCTGTTTGCCAACTTTGCAGAGGCCATGGCGGAAGCGCGAGGCAAGGCGCAGGCCGACACGCTGCGCAAGACCAGATCCGAATCGGTCGCCAAGCGCCTCCTGGCCAAGGGCGGGATGGAGTCTGTGCCGGCCTCCAAGCTGCGCGCCGGAGACACCGTGTTGTGTGAGGTGGGAGACATCATCCCTGGGGACGGGGAAGTAATCGAGGGTATCGCGACCGTGGATGAGTCGGTTATCACCGGCGAAAGCGCGCCGGTAATTCGCGAGTCGGGGGGCGACCGAAGCGCGGTCACGGGTGGAACCAAAGTTCTTTCCGACCAGATCCGAATCAAGATTACGTCGAACCCGGGCGAAACCTTCTTGGACCGGATGATTGCCCTGGTCGAGGGGGCGGAGCGGCAGAAGACTCCCAACGAGATTGCGTTGAACATCCTGATTGCCGGGATGACGCTTATCTTCCTATTCGCCGTAGCGACCTTACAGCCATTTGCGATCTATAGCATCGCGACTACTGGCGCCGGGACAATACCATCTGTGGCGGTGCTGGTTTCGCTGTTGGTCTGCCTGATCCCAACCACCATCGGCGGATTGCTTTCCGCCATCGGGATAGCGGGCATGGACCGGGTGATGCAGCACAACGTCTTGGCCATGAGTGGCAAGGCGGTGGAAGCCTCCGGCGACGTTGATACCCTCCTGCTGGACAAGACAGGCACCATCACGCTGGGTAACCGGCAAGCGGTGGAATTCACCCCCGTCAGTGGAGTGAGCGAAGCGGAGCTGGCGGATGCCGCGCAATTGTCCAGTCTGGCCGACGAAACACCGGAAGGACGCTCCATCGCAGTGTTGGCGAAACAACGCTTCCAATTGCGGGGCAGAGAAGTTGCCGAGCCGGGTGCGCATTTCATTCCCTTCTCCGCCTATACGCGTATGAGTGGAGTGAATCTAGACGGCCGCTGCCTGAGGAAGGGCGCCACCGAGGCCATCATTAATTTCGTCAAGGAGCAAGGGGGGCAGGTCCCCGCCGACTTCATGGGCATTTCAGATCGAATCTCGAGGGCCGGAGGGACTCCCCTGGCAGTGGCCGATGGTGCGCGCATGCTGGGGGTCGTGCACCTCAAGGATATTGTCAAAGGAGGAATGAAGAGCCGCCTCTCTCAGCTCCGCACCATGGGTATCCGATCGGTGATGATCACCGGGGACAACCCGCTTACCGCCGCGGCCATCGCTGCGGAGGCGGGCGTGGATGACTTCCTTGCTCAAGCCACGCCTGAAGACAAACTCAAGTATATCCGCAAAGAACAGGCGGGCGGACGCATGGTCGCCATGACCGGAGACGGCACCAATGACGCGCCAGCGCTAGCGCAGGCCGACGTCGGCGTGGCCATGAATACGGGCACCATGGCCGCCAAAGAGGCCGGGAATATGGTGGACCTCGACAGCAATCCCACTAAGCTCATCGAGGTGGTGGCTATCGGAAAACAATTGCTGATCACGCGCGGAGCACTGACTACCTTTTCGATCCTCAACGACGTCTCGAAGTACTTCGCGATCATCCCGGCCATGTTCATGGCTACCTATCCGGCTCTGGAGAAACTCAACATCATGCACCTCCGTACTTCTCACAGCGCCGTATTGGCAGCAGTGATTTTCAATGCCTTGATCATCGTTGCGCTCGTGCCGCTGGCGCTGCGGGGAGTGAAATACCGGCCGCAAAGCGCCGCTGCCATGTTGCGCCGCAACCTATGGATCTACGGATTAGGCGGTTTCATTGCGCCGTTTCCCTGCATCTTTCTGATCGACCGGCTGTTGGGTCTTTTGCACCTGGCGTAGAGGACAGGGAACACGGAAGAGGGAACAGGGGACAGGGAACAGGGAACAGGGAAGAGAGAATAGGGAACAGGGAAGAGAGAAAAGGGAAATAGGCAACGGGGATTTAGGAATACGAAGTAGGAAGTAGGAAGTGGAAATTAGGGATTAGAAACTGATGATCGGGAGTTGCGATAGAATCTGGCTGTTCCCTATTACCTGTTCCCTGTTCCCTCTTCCCTGTTCCCTAAGGAGTTCTTATGCGTCACCAAATCGCGCCTGCCTTTCGTTTAATGCTGGTCCTTACCATTCTAACGGGATTAATCTACCCGGGAGTTGTTACGGCCCTCTGCCAAGTCTTTTTTCATTGGCACGCCAATGGAAGCATGTTGAGCGTGGAGGGAAAAGAGGTTGGGTCGGTTCTCATTGGGCAGAACTTCGCAAAGCCTCAGTATTTCCACCCGCGTCCCTCAGCAGCGGGTAACGATGGGTACGATGCCACTGCTTCAACCGGCTCCAATTACGGCCCCACTAATCAGAAGCTCGTTGACCGCGTGAAGGCCTCCGTGAAGCAATTCCGCCACGAAAACCCTGACTACACCGGACCAATTCCGGCGGATATGCTAACTGCATCTGGCAGCGGTCTCGATCCCGAGATCAGCCCGGCTTCCGCCGAAGCGCAGGCGGCAAGGGTGGCCAAGGCACGAGGCATCAGTATTGAACAAGCAGAGCAGCTCATCACTCAACACACCAAAGGACCGGATCTGGGGTTCCTGGGCGAGCCCCGGGTGAATGTCCTCGAGCTGAATCTCGACTTGGACCGTCAGTTCCCACTGAGGGGTAAAGGTTAAAGGGTAAAGGGTAAAGGACGAAGTGCGACAAGATGAGGAGCGACGGAGTGATGGCCGAGAGGCAAGGGGACATCTAAAGTTTTGCCTTCACCCTATAATCAACCCTCTCACTATTAATTATCCGCGTAAAGCAGTCCGTCCTGGCGGCTCGGCCTACAGCAGCGTTTGGCTTTCGCTCTTAGGCTTTACCCTTTAGCCTTTCAAGCTTAACTCACCGGCGCCGGGGCACGGACAATCCACTCGCTCCAGGGATTCTGGGCGCGACAATCAAGACACATCGTCAGGGAATGCTGCACCCCGCAGTTCGGGCAGAGGGCTAGTGCTTGGAATGTGTCAAATGTCTTCGCACAGCGGCTGCACTTCCAATACTTCCCCACCGGGGGAGCAGTGTTGCAGGAGGGACAGGCAAATCCCTCATGGCGGGGCAACACGGACAAACGGTAGAGCGCCTGTGCCTGCCGCAGTCCACCCCAGCAGCTCGCGAGGATGAATAGCGCGAGAACACCGATCCACCCGGACCGCGCCCAAACTGCAAGAGCGAGGAGCCCAGCCACTCCGACGAAGCCGATCACCACGGCTGCCATCAAGCTGCGGGCTCGGCCCAGCGCAAACCAGAGCAAAGAACGAAGAATCTGGCCACCGTCCAGTGGATAAATGGGCAGCAGATTGAAAACCAGCAGAACAACATTAATCTCAACGAGAGCCCACAAGAACGCGTCGACATCGGGGGATGTTTTCGCCAAACGCAAGGAGCGGTCAAGTATGATCACCGGTGGCGCAAAGGTGAAAAGGAGCGCCAAATTCACAAGCGGGCCCGCCGCATTGCTCCACAACGTGGGGCCTGGCCTTAGGGGTGGATTCACATACGCCACGCCGCCAAGAGGCCAGAGCAGGATCTGACTCGCCGTTCCTCCAACCTGCCGGCAGGCGAGCGCGTGGCCGTACTCGTGCAGCAGCACAATGAAAAAAAGCGCCAGATATTCCAGCACGTTCCAGACAATAGAAGAATAGGTCTTGGTGCGGTTGCTGAGTTCATACGCCGCGAAGAGAAACCAATACCAATGCAAGAATACATCAATCCCCGCGAAGCGAAATAAATGGATCGACCCTCGGCGCTTGATCATAATAGTCAGGCATTATAACACCGGTTAAAGGGTAGAGGATGAAGGGTGAAGGGTGAAGGATAAAGGATGAAGGCTCAGGGTTAAACTGAAGATAGCCATAGGCCGTCGGCCTTCAGCCTCTACCTTTACCCTTTGCGGTTTAACCTTTTCCCAACTACTATAGTTAGACCCAACGTGAACAGACGCCTGCCATTACTGTTCCGCCATGTCACGTATAATTTGCGTGGCGGCTTTCTGGTTCGCCCGCTGACCATTGCGCTGGCGCTGGGATGTGCAGGCGCATTCCTTTCGTGGTCGGAAGAGGCTGTCCCCCGCATAAGCGCCTGGGTGCCAAAGGCGGTGTTCCCTTCGCATGCTGACCCGCAAGTGGCTCAGGTAATTCTCGCCGCCATCGCTGCCTCGATCATGACCGTGGTGTCAATCGTTTTTGCGATCCTGCTGATGACGCTCACGCTGGCCTCGATGCAATTCTCCCCTCGCATCATCGTGAGTTTTGTCAGGGACCGCGTAACGCAATGGACGCTGGGCATATTCCTTGGCACGTTTTCGTACTGCATGGCGGCGCTTCCCGCCGCGCGCTCTGTGCCCTACCCCTTCGCGCCCGTGGCCACGGTCTTGGGCGCGATGCTTCTGGCTTTGGCTTGCGTGGCGTGGTTGCTTTACTTCATCCACCACATCTCGCAAGCCATCAGCGTCAATCAGATCGTGGACAGGATCGCCTCCGAAACCGAGGCCATGATCGACGAGATGATGCCGCAGCCGCGCCGGAGCTCCCGCATTGCGGACAACGACGAAATCAATCCCAACACTTGGGAGACCCCGGTGTTGAGCAATGTTTCAGGCTACATCCGCGTCATCGACACGGAGCAACTCGTGGCGCGGGCGAAGTCTTACCGCGTCAAGGTGCGTGTTCTGCGCCGAGTGGGTCAATTCGTTCCGGCCGGTATTCCACTCCTGATGGTCTACAAGGGGGAGCGCCTGGCTTCTGAGGGAATCGCTGAGCTGCGCAGCGCATTTGATTTTGGCCCTTCGAGGACCCTGCAACAGGACCTGGAGTTCGGGGTGTTGCAGATTGTTGACATCGCCTTGAAGGCGATCTCGCCCGCCGTCAACGATCCCAGCACCGCCATTAGTTGCGTGGACCAGTTAAGCCGCATCCTCATCCGTTTTGCGTCCAGGGAACTGCCGGAGTCTACGCTCTACGATCCGCCCGGCGTGGTTCGCGTGAGCATCCAGTGGACCGATTTCGACCGCATGGTGGACGCCGCGTTCGAACAGATACGCCTCTACTCGCAGACTGATATGGCCGTCAGCCTGCGCCTGCTGCGCGCCCTCGGTGACATCGCCATCAGTACACCCGACCTACTGTACCGTCGCACGCTGGCGGAGCGGGGCCGACGAATTGTGGCAGGCTGTGCCCAGAAGCTCGGAGAGTTGGAACTGAGAGAGATGCGCGTGCGACTGGCAACACTGGAGAGTTTCACTCCTACGCGAGAGTAAGCCACGGGTCAGGCCGGCAACTTGCTAGGGAAAAATGTGCTCACCGCGAGCAGCAGCGTCAGGGCGATCATCACCACGCAGGACACCCAGGCAATGTTATTGAAGAGGCGAGTATTCTTGTACTTTCCCATCAGATCATCGCGGTTCACCAAGTGGAGCATGAAGATGAGGACGAAGGGCAGGAGAATGCCGTTGGCCACCTGTGAAAACAGAATAATGGGAATTTGTTTGGATTCGCTCAACAGTATCACGGTCAGTGCGCCTACCACGATGAGGGTGGTGTAAAGCCAATAAAAGGTCGGCGCTTCATGAAAGCGCTTGTTAATGCCGGATTCCAAACCTAGTCCTTCGCAGACGTAATAAGCCGTCGCCAGAGGCAGAATGCAAGCCGAAAACAGGGAAGCATTACAAAGTCCGAAAGCAAACAGCGCGCTGGCCAAATGCCCCGCGAGTGGGCGCAGCGCCATAGCGGCGTCCCCGGCGTCGTTGATTTGCCTATTACCGCTAATGTAAATGGTGGCCGCGCAGGCGACGATGATGAAAAAGGCCACCACGTCCGTAATGATGCAGCCTACAATCACATCCCAGCGGGAATAGATGTATTCCTTTACCTTGATTCCCTTTTCCACCACCGCCGCTTGCAGATAAAACTGCATCCAGGGCGCGATGGTGGTGCCGACGACGCCGATGAGCATGTATAAGTAACTGCCGCTAAACTCAAACGACGGCTTCACCGTGCTGATCAACGCGTCCGGCCACTTGGGATGGGCAAGAAAGCATGAGACCGGGTAGGCGACGTAGAAGACACAAGCCGCCAGGAAGACTTTTTCCACAAGGCGGTAGGTGCCCTTGACCACCAGCGCCCACACCAGCACCGCCCCCAGCGGGACCGCCACGTATCGAGTCACTCCGAACACGGACATGCCCGAGGCAAGGCCCGCAAACTCGGCGATGGTGTTGCCGAGGTCGGCAGCCAGCAGCATCATCATGAGAATGAAAGTGGTGCGGAAGCCGTACTCTTCTCGAATCAGGTCGGCCAGACCTTTTCCCGTGACCACCCCCATCCTGGCCACCATCTCCTGCACCACGATCAGCGCCACGGTGATGGGAATCAGCGTCCAGAGCAACGAGAACCCGAACTTCGCCCCGGCCAGAGAGTAGGTGTAGATGCCTCCCGAGTCGTTGTCCACGTTGGCAGTGATAATTCCGGGTCCCAGAACGGCCAGGAAAATCAGCAATCGTGTGCGGTATTGACGAAACCGTTCACGGTTCACGGCAGATCATCCTCTGGAGCGGCGCTCCCGGAGCGCCGTGTATTCAGCAGGTACAGAACGGCGGTCAGAGACCGCCGCTACAGCGCTTCAGCGGTATTGCTTGCGGTTGATTACGAGTTCTAATACATCGTCCGCGGTGACGACGCCGATCAAATGCCCACTGTCATCAACAACTGGCAGGCAGATCAAATTATACTTGTGAAAGAGATCGACCACTGAACCTGCGGCAGCGTGTGAGGGAACGGATATCAGCGAGTCCATAGCGAGTTCTTTGAGCGGCAGACTGAATTCGGAAAGGAGTATGCGGCCGACCGGCACCGACCCGGTGAGGACGGCATCGCTATCCACAAGGTAGATCATATGGACGGACTCGAGCTGTCCCTCGAAACTCCTCAGCGCTGCTATAGCGCCTTCCACCGTGGCGGATTCGTGCACAACCACGTATTCGTTGGTCATGAGCGCGCCTGCCGTGTTCTCTTCGAATCCGAGCAGCTCGCGCACCTCGTTGGCCTCGTCTTTTTCCATATCCGCCAGAACTTCGGCTGAGGCCTCAGGCGACAATTCCTGCAAAACGTCGGCGGCCTCGTCAGGCGGCATTTCCTCGACGATATCCGCCGCTCTCTCTGCCGAGATGCTCTCGAGCAAGTCGGCCTGCATGCGAGTGGGAATCTCGGAGAGCGCTTGGGCGGCCGTCTCTTCATCCAGGCCCTCAATAACGGCCTTCTGCTCGTCGCGGCTCAGATCCTCGAGAATATCCGCGATGTCAGCAGGGTGGAGCTCGGCCACTCGGTCATAAGAGAGCCGGAGCTTGACCCGCCGTTGAGGGTCCGACTCGATCAGATTGACGAATTCCCACGGAATGGTCTTGGTCGGAAACAGGCTGGTGAGCATGCGTATGGTATGCTTGGCCATGAGGCCCTGCAACAGCCTGCGCAACGCCGCCGCCAGCCCTACATTGACCGCCACAATGCGCAGTTCGGTGTGGTGATCGGTGGGCTGAATATCGAAGTCCACATCATTGACGCGCACCACTTTGCGGTTGTTCACGTCAATAATCTGCTGATCGAGTATGTCCTTCTTCACTTTGAGCAGCCCCTCGTCAGGAGCATAACATCGCACCTCTTCGCGCGGCACGCTGGTCTGGCCGGCGCGCACGGAAAGGGATTGCATCTGTTCGTGGGTGATGCAGATGATCGCCTTTTTGGGGCTTTTGACAAGATAAGAGGCTACGCGCAGGGAGTTCTGAGCTGGGGCAACACAAACGTCTTCCAGCCGGCCCAGGTATTCTCCCTTTACTCCATAAACGGGGAGATGTTCGAGTTCGGTAAAGTAAATCATGATTTGATGCCTTACGACCGCGCTTAGGTAGAACCAATGCCGCCAACGATTATGAATAGTAAATGGTCAATAGTAAATGCTCAATTCAGCTTTCTGCTTTCCGCCGTCACAGCTCCGTGTGGAAGCGAAGCGCGAACAGATCGACCGGCCCCCGGACGTGGTTATAAGCGGGGTTTTGGGCGAATTGGTAATCGAATGTCAACTGAAAGCGTTTGGCGATTTGCCAGTTGTAATAGGCTTCGCCGAGGCGCTCCGAGCGATAGTCAAGGGCGCCGTCGCCGACCGTGATTCCGAGGCCGCCCGCTCCAAGGTACTGGCGATGGACGGCGCTGATGCCGTTCACGACCGCAGCGATCCCCACCGTGTCATCCGGGCGGCGCCACCTCATCCCCTTCACACTAAGCCCCGCCGTAGCGGTACGATCCACGTCGGTAAACTCATAGGTCTGATTCTTCCCATCGCTCCACCCTACGCGCGCGAAAGCCCCGAGGTCCTTGCGGATTTCCTGTTCCAGGTTGACGCCGAAGCCATACTTGTATCGGTACGCTGCGGTGAGGTAAATATCCTCGCTAATCCTCGGATCATCGAGGGTGTCCTGATAGCTTCCCATGTGCGCCCGCGTGTCGTAGGCCATCACGCGTAGGGCTCCTGCGTGTCCCCGAGGTGAATATCGCCTTTCAAACTCGAGTGCTGTGGACCAGGCTTTGGCCAGATTCCAGTCCATTCGCAATCCGTTGGCAAATTTTGACACTTGGAAGATGCCCAGGCGTACGCTCCACGCGCGGGCATTCAACTCCGCCGCAGCGCCGTTCGTGAATCCCAGGGTATTGGCCGGATAGTCCCAAGCGTCATTGGCGTACAACGACCAGCTCATGAATTGGGTTCGCGGGTCGTTGGCATAGGCATTGTTGTCGAAGATGTCTTTGGCGCAATAGTGGCCTATTGTAAACGTCAGTCTTCGAATGTCCTTCGCGCCTTTCAATTCGTCAGGTGCGTCGTCGGTGGATTCCTTTTCGCCGCCCAAGCCGACTGTCTCACGAATGTAAGCGCGGGTCACCGTCACGTCCGGGTAAGTCTTACCAACACGAAACGCCTCACCGTTTGGAAACGCGGCCATGCCGAGTGTATTGCTGAGCCCGTATCCCTGCCACATGATGATATCCGCGAAGAATTCTCCTCCGCGCCACGTGCGCACGCCGCCCATCGCATCCACAGATATCGTGTCTCTGATCTGAGCCCCGGGCGTCATACTGTTCAGGCCGGTGTATTCAGCAGGAAAGGAAGGGTGGGCTTGACCGACCACCGTCGATTGAAAGTGCCAGTTCCAAGACTGGTTTCCCGGCGCAACCGGGTCGGCCTGGTTCTGGCCCTGGTTAGGAGTCGAGCCGTCTTGGGCGCGCGTCCCCGGAACGGCCATGACGAACAGAAACAGCATGGCGCCCAGCGCGGCGTACTGCATTGAAGGCCGCGTCGCACGCTTCCTGAATTCCGCCGCTGCAATAGCCATCACACGTCGATCCGTTCATCGAGAAATTGGGGCGTGGCTCTTTTCGATCCCGGAAGCGCCCTCTGGCTTTTCCGCCTCCAGCCGATTTCGCGCACTGGCGAGAGCTCAAGAAACGATGCGCCGGTTCACTGATTCGCTATGGATTCGAGCCTCGTCTAGCCCCTGCTGCCGGAGCCTTTTCCCTCTGAAATTCCAGTTCGTTTTCCCGCCAGAGGCCGTTTTTGGCCTCTTTTGGGGGTTAGAATTGAGTTCGTTTGGCCTCAAAAGGCAGTTCGTTTTTGCAATGCAAATTAGCTAAACCCTGTATTTGCAACAGATAACTGAGTTCGTTTCGTCAAAATAACATTTTTTCGATTTTACCCGTCATCTTCTTGCCGAATCTGTTTGCCCCTTTCTATGGCGCCGCCTGCCGGCACTCGCCATCGACAACTAATATAGGCTACTATGGCGGACATGTCAAGAAAAAAGTGCAGAAACGTGCAGCGGGGGCGCCTCGTCCGTTGTCATGAGCCGGATGTCCGTGCGAAACGAGGGCGAGACGCCCTCGCCACTCCGCCGGGACGGCGGGCTTGGACTTTCATTTCTATGGGTGGTGGGCCGCAGGCTCATGACCACTCAGGGTGCGGCCCGGCCAATCCTCTCAGACGTGCTGCGCCTTTCCGCAGATCAGGTGAAGGCGCAAGTTGTGACCTAATTGATTTGCCTCATCACCCAACGGATGCCGTTCAGGAGCATCTCCTGGTATCGCAGATCGTTCCACACCGCGTCCTCATGGCCCAGGCTGTTGTAATAAACTCGGCCCTTTCCGAACGTGCGCGTCCATGCCACCGGCCATCCGTAATATCTGATACGGACGCCCTCTTTCTCGGTGTTCACCGACTTTGGATCGAGTTGCAAAAGAACGTGCGAGGTTTCGGCCTTGAAGTCGCTGATCTGGTAAATCTCGTCGTTGATCTGAAAGGAATTTCCCAGAAAGCTCACCAGGTTGCTCTTCGGATCTACGACGTCAATCGTTACCATTTCATGCCAGGGGTGGTGATTGAACCATCCTCCAATGATGTCGCCGTAGGTGCTCCAGGTATAGAAAGTGTCGGTGGCGCTGTGGACGCCTACGAATCCATGGCCGGAGCGAATGAAATCCGCAAGGGCATTCTTCTCCTCATCCGTCATGGGCAACTCTCCAGTAGTATTGAACATGACGGCGTCATAATTCTTCAGATTCTCTTTGGTGAAGGCGCCGACATCCTCGGTCACGATGGTGTCAAATGCTCCGGACTTCTCACCGATCTGCTTCACAATCTGCTTGGATAGCTCGACGCTTTCGTGGTGGAATCCCTTGGTCAAGGTCATGTAGAGCAGTTTGCCCCTCCGCGCCGGGCGACAGTAGCCGGTTTGGGGAACGAACGCCACCAACGCCAACAAAAATAGCATTGAGATATGTAGCTTATGTTTCAGCATTGTTACTCCTTGGTAATGGCAGGCAGCGGTCAGTCCTATGAAACCAGGAGCCCACTCCGAGAAATCTCTGATCCTTGAAACTACGGACTGGATTCCCGCTCCCCCGCCTTCGCGGAGGACAAGCTTCGCGGGAATGACCGGCGCCTTCTGCGGTATTCGCCGCTTATTCTATCACACGCGCTTGGGGTAGCGTCTCAGTTTGCTGTAGCGGCGCTCTCCGAGCGTCGGAACTCCCTGAGAATTCATGACCGGCGGTCAGAGACCGCCGCTACAACTTCAAACTGAGACACTACCGCGCTTGGAACTTACTTCAAATGGCCAAAGTTGATAATGGAATTGAACACCAGCGCGTACGAGCCGACGGTCTCTCCCCGGTATACAGGATTATTGGCGAAGAGCAGCACACTTCCATTGCCGAAATGAGCCACAACGACAGCCGGATGCTCGGCGACGGAATCGCCATTCTCGAGCATGCCCGACAAAAGCAAGTCCTTCATATCCGCGTAGCGCAGAATCACTTGGGGCCGGTATTCGGCTGGAATCAAGAACGGGTTGTTGCGCTCCTGCTCTTCGTTGAGTGGAACAGCTTGCCAAGGTTTCGGAGCCGGTAAGGGCGGAGCTTTCTCAAACGGCCGGCCTTGGGGAACGTCCTCGTCATCAGGACCCCCACGACCGGTGGGGCGCTTATAGTCCTTTGCGGTGAGGATATGGTAGTTTACAGTGAGATTGCTCACGGTGAAGGCCAGCCCATCGGCACTATACAGCGCTACCGCGCCATCATAGCCATAGGCCACCGGGTGCTTGTTATCCACCAGCGCCGAATTCAAAACGCTTCCCACTACCTTGAGGTCTTTACGCGGCGACACAAACACTCCCGGCGCCATGCCTTCCTCAATCGCGAATTCGGCCGTGTCTTCCGCGGTAATCAGCAAGCCGCCCTGCCGCACAAAATCCTTCAGGTGGGCCACGCCAGCTTCGCCTAAGCCGGGGCGCAGATCGTCAGTTGAATCCAGTTTTCCAAGGTTGGGCGTAAGCGAGCTGGTTTGCCACGGCAAGGCGTTTCCCCACATCGGCAGGCCGTCCACAATCTGCTGACCGGATACGTGGCCTGCTGGTGCGAAGATAAGCACATCGTACCTCGAGCGCAGATCCGGCTCTTTAGCGACGGCTTGAGTGCTGAGGTAAGCGAACGGCACTTGCAGCTTATCGAACGCCATCCGCCACCAGCCTTCCGTTTGCGTCGAAAGCCAGGTGTGCATGAACGCGATACGCGGGGCCGCAGCCGGGTGAACCTTTGCGGACGGCTGGCTCGCAATACTGACTGCCGCGAGATGGAATTGCCGCAGCAAAGACCTCAGTTTTGAAGCGTCGACACCGCTGATGATCAGCGAACCCTCTACAAACTTGTGCCCGTCGGATTCGAAGTTTTCTTCCGCGACCGACAGATTCGCGGCGCCCTGCAAGGCGTAAACCAGCGAAGCCAGACTGACCTGAGCTGAGTTATTCACGACGTAGAAAGGGCCGGGTCCAACCTCGGGCGCGGGAATTTGACCGAGGTCCGGGACCAGGGACATCGGCGCGGCAAGAATGCCGTTGTCGGTGACGCGCGATACCTGGGCGTTGAAAAGATCTCCGAAACACCAGCCGGTGTCGTCGAAGGGCTCTGTTTGGGGATCTTGCGGCGACCAGAACTGGCGATCGAGAAGAGCATCTGCTATCCGCGAGAATGGCTGATCCATGCGAATAACAAAGCTGCCGGCAGGAAACGTTTGGGAGACAGGCGGGGGCGGCGTGCCCGGCTTCGGTTCTTCGCCGTCCTTGCGGGGGGGCGGCGGGAGGGCCACCTTTGCCGTCTGTGTCAAGCGGTGAATTTCGACGTGCTGTAGCGCCAGCACTTTCAACAATTCCATCTGACGGTTCGCATAACGGTCGTCCTGCGCCAGGACGTAAGCGGCAGGCCCTCCATTGGCTGGCTTTTCAACCGAGCGCTTGCTTTTCAAGTAGAAGTTGTTCAAAAAGAGCTTCGAGTTATGCGCAAAATAGGAGAGGGCTGACAACAGCGCAGTTTGCTCATAGTTATTATTATCGCGCTGTGACCACACAACGGTGGGGTAGGGCGGATTGGGCCGGTACCAAGTGCGGGAATACTCCTCGGGCGATAGCCAGCGCTTCTCAGTGTCCGCGCCGCCGTTGCCGAAGGTCTCGTAGAGGCGGCTGATGCCGTTATGGAATGCGGCCAGGAACATCAGATAGCCCGGGCTCCAGGTGTCGAAGTTTCCGTGCGTGAACGCTCCCGGCATGCCAAACCCTTGCATGCGCGCCATGTTGTCAGAAGCGAGCATCGACCATTCGTGGGTCAGAAGAGGGTCAATCCAGGAATTGTAAGGTCCGTCGCCGACCGTGTTATCGTACAGGAAGGGTACTGACTCGTGGAGGTCGTGCAGGACCTGCCCATGCCAATCAAGCATGGTATTCAAAACGTTTCTGGTGAGTTCGAGAGTCATCGCCATGGCATCGCGATTGTTGTCGTGGCCCACGTAGTGGCCCCAGTAGACCAAGTCGGGCCAGTTCTGTCCAGGATGCGCTTTATGCCATTTGTAGAGGTCCACCATGCGGTCACGCCCATCCACTTCCACCACCGGCGTGATCAAGGTGATCAGGTGGGTACGAATGTATTGCACGTAGGGGGCGTCGTCAACGGCCAACCGGTACGCCAACTCCATCAGCGCGGTAGGTGCGCCGGTTTCGGGCGAATGGATGGCGCCGGTGATGTAGTAAACCGGAAACGACCGGCTGATCAGTGCTGCTGCCTTGGCGTCGTCTAGTTCGAGGCTCCTGGGATCGGCAAGTTGCGCCAGGCGCGCGCCGTTTTCTTTGGCGTGCGTAAGAAGGGACTCGTCCCCTACCGCGACCGCGATCATCTCGCGCCCTTCCTCGGTATGACCGATGGTGAAGACCTTCACGCGCGGGCTGGCAGCCGCCAGCAATCGGAAGTATTGGTATACCTCTTCCGCATAGGGCAGAACATCAGACGCGCCAGCTACATCACCCAATACCTTCGCTGGACTAGGAACCGACTTGGAGGCTGGGAGGTAATCGGTAAGCGGCGAATTCAAGGCCGGCGCGGTGGTGTACTTCTTGATATGCTCTGTGTAGGTTTCATCGATGGCTTGCTTGGGATCGCGCTGAAAGGTCTCGGTCCCGGAATCTTGG